>Ga0182238_1000003_pt1 | contig 237252 bp, 228 predicted proteins | sample hydfrates6_PW_90_FD_132439 | JGI IMG/M metagenome (GOLD analysis project Ga0182238, IMG submission 132439) | Subsurface microbial communities from deep shales in Texas, USA - hydraulic fracturing test 6_PW_90 | ecosystem: Environmental > Aquatic > Deep subsurface > Shale gas/oil reservoir >... | reverse complement strand
CTCCTCCTACTACGTTTTGGTGGGCACCAAACGACGTAGCGGAGAGCGGTGGCCTTTTCAATCAAGCCCCCTCAGAATTTACAGCACTATACGGACACAACCCACCTTTCACACAACAAGCACGAGCTTACTTGGATTCTAACGGGTAACGAATAAAGTATGCATGGTGCGAAAGGTCGTGCTTGCGATCGCGACCGATTATAGCTATCCAACGTCAGGCAGTTCACGATCTGTTTTTTAAAGACCATTGAGGTGCAACGTGCTGGATAGTGAATTCAATGTTTCCGCAACAGCTTATCTTCCGGCTGAGGTTGCCTCATCGGATGAATTGCAGGACCAGATTCGTGCAATTCGCGATTCGGGAGCCTTTCACGTCGCCCAGCTCGTCCCCTATGGACTGATGGTACTCAACCCGCAGCGTCAGGCTGTCTTCGTAAACGATAGCGTGCTGGAGATGGCCAAGGCCGAAATTGATTCCGATATTCTTGGAAAGCGGCCGGGAGAGATTTTCAACTGCATTCATCTCAAAGACGGGAAAAGCCTTTGCGGGACCACTGAATTCTGCCGTGAGTGTGGGGCGGCAAAGGCTGTTGTGGATGGGTTGAGCGGCCTTGAAGCAGATGCTGTCTGCCGGATGCTTTGTGACCTTGGAAACGGCCCTGAGGCGATGGATCTTCGAGTGACTGCTGCCCCTTATAATGACGAAGAGGGGAGAAAGTACACCGTCTTCACCCTCCTTGATGTTTCCAGTGAAAAGAGGCGCCGCTCCCTTGAGCGGATATTTTTCCACGACATCCTCAATCTGGCAGGCGGGCTTCGCGGCTTTATGCAACACGTTTGCTCTAATCCCACCAGCCTTGATACTGATTCAGCTCATGTGCTTTCTCTCTCATTCGAAAGGTTGCTTGAGGAAATCTGTGCCCAACGAGATTTGGCCGCTGCAGAAAGTGGTGAACTCAAGGTCAAGTCCAGCCAGCTCAATTCGTTAACACAGTTGGAAAGCGTCATTAAGGTCTACCGAAGGCACGGAATCGCCGAGAATAAGCAGGTGCTCATGTCAGAAGATTCTGAAGATTTCGAGTTTGAATCTGATGCAGTTCTTCTCGGGCGTGTTCTCGGCAATATGGTCAAGAACTCGCTGGAGGCCAGCAAGTCCGGCGAGTCGGTCACGATAGGCTGCTCAAGAACAAGCGGCGCTTTTCGCTTTAGTGTTCACAACAATGGTTGTATGCCTCGCAAAGTGAGAAACCAGATATTCAAGCGCTCCTTCTCCACGAAAGGAGAGGACCGCGGTCTTGGTACCTACAGCATCCTCTTGCTTACTGAGCGCTACCTCGGCGGTACCGTCGCTTTTACCTCCACGGTTGAGGACGGTACCCGATTCTGGATAGATATCCCCGCCTGACTCTTTCCTCCACCTGTCTTCGGATGACCACGTGCATCGCCTCTACAGAGTTATGATAGGCTGATTGTTGATCAGTCTTTGCTCTGACCTCCGTCCGTTCTCTAATATCTCTTAAGTTGCAGCGGCATAGCTTCTTACGTTTATGGCCGTGGTTGAATATTAAGCTGGTCATTGTTGATCATTTTCTGGGTCCATTGATTATCGGTTAGTTTATTTGGCTGTCTCTGGAGTATTTTACAGCAGGGCTTTTCTTAAATTGCGTAGTTGACGTGTCCTCTATTTTGTGTCTAATTGATGAGTAAATGATTAGTGAGTTTGTGCAATGAGTGTTGCCGAGGAATATATAAGTCTCAGGGAAGTCGGCCGTCGGTTGGGGATACCTCCTTCCACGGTAGTGTATTATAAGGATAAATTTGAACGGTTTATTCCCGCGTCAGGCCCGGAAGGGCGGCGCAGGAAGTATCCTGTGGAAGTGGTGGAAATTTTCGGGAGGATCAGGGAAATGTTTAGCAAGAACTACTCGGTTGAGCAGATCGAGCGTGAGTTGGCGCTGAAGTTCGGATCAATGATCAACGTTGAGCAACAGGGCGAAAGTGTGACCGCGGAGTTTGGCAGGGTGCTGGACAAGATGTCGGAAGCTCTGCAGGACCAGTCGCTTTTCCGAAGCGAAATCCGTTCGCTGCGTGACGAGGTGGCAGATCTCAGGCGTGAGCACCGTGACCTTGTGCGAGGATATCAGGAGCGCGTCGAGTTGCTTGAAGAAGGTTTCAAGGTGCTCAGGGATAAAAATATCGAGTTGGAGAGGAAGGTTGCCGCCGGCCCCGGTGGGGGAATTGATTTTCCGCCTGACCTCTACCTCGGCAGGCCGCTGGTCATTCGGTCAGAAGGAGAATTCCTTGGCGTGCAGGGGCGTGACAAGAAGCACTTCTCCCTCAAGGATTTCGTTGTCCTTATTGAGCGGCGTATGTCCGAGTCCATGAAGGTGGAGACTTCCTGGAGCAAAAAGGATGGCGCATGGGTGCTGCTGGTTCGCACCGAGTCCAACGGTGGGATGTCGGATCAGAATATCGTCCTCGTGACGCACGAAACCGTTACTCCCAGCGGCAACACCGTGGTCGAGATTATTCGTCTCAACATTAATGGCGAAGATGCTCCGGACGCTCTTCTTCTGAGCCTGTTCCGTCAGGTCCGGTCTGTTTTCGGAGGGTAGCTTTTTTTTAATGAAATCAAGTCTAGAAAATCTCTTGATCTGTCCACGCTTTTTGACTATAGAGATGTAGTCGTGATTTGATGGACATCTATCGGAGCCGCAGGAGGGAGTCTCATGCCCCAGGTCGCAGCCAGGATTACCCATGATCAGGAGAAATGGCTCAAGGAGTTTTTCAAAACGAAAAGCGCCGGAGCCGAGTTTATTCTCCCGTGGGCGGTCGACGTCTTTTTCAAGTCCATCCGCAGCGTGTCCTGCGAGTTTTCCGTTGCCGAACTCAAGACCATTCTCGAAGCGCACAAGGATGTGAAGCTCCTGCCCAACCAGTCGAAGCAGGCGTACCTCATGCTTCGTGTGCAGGAGGCGTGCGACGAGAAGAACGTTCATATCCAGCACGGCGCGAGCAAGAGCAATCTTGAAGTGAAGCTTCGCCGTCTCACCGACCTTCAGGCCACCTCCCTCATGATATGGGCCTGCGCGTTCTGGGTCAGCAAGACTTGGAACGGTGTCGCCATCGACGATTACGTCAAGCTTTCCTGCGGCTAGACCTTCTTGCCAGCATAGAATATTTCCAGTATTGATCCCTGAGCCGAATGAAGTGAATGCGGAGGGTGCTCCCAGCATCCTCCGTTCTCGTATATCCTGTAAAGGAGCAACCCATGCAACCGATCCCCTGCATCCTCACTATTGCCGGGTCAGATTCCGGCGGCGGCGCAGGGATTCAGGCCGACCTGAAGACCATCTCAATGCTCGGAGGGTACGGCGCCAGTGTCATCACTGCGCTTACGGCACAGAATACCACTGCCGTGACGGGTATTCACGCCCCTGATCCCGCTTTTGTGGCCGAGCAGCTTAAAACGGTTACCTCGGATATCCCGGTTCGGGCCGCCAAGACCGGCATGTTGTTCTCGGCGTCGATCATCAAGGCACTGGGGCCGCATCTGGCTGCCAAGGACTTTCCGCTCGTGGTCGATCCCGTCTGCGTGGCGCAAAGCGGTGCCAAGCTTCTTGAGGACGACGCTGTTGACGCCATGGTGGAGCATGTGTTTCCCCACGCGGATCTGCTCACCCCGAATATTCCCGAAGCGGAACTGTTTACAGGAATCTCGATTCACACTTCCGAAGATATGGTGGCCGCTGCCGAAAAGCTCCTGACCATGGGACCAAAGGCCGTGCTGATCAAGGGCGGTCATATGGATTCGGTTACCGCCACGGACTGGCTGGCCCAGCCCGGTGTGAAGCCCATGCCGCTGATCATGCGCCGCGTGAAAACCGAGAACAACCATGGCACCGGGTGTACGCTTTCGGCTGCAATCGCCACCGGGCTCGGCTTCGGACTGGATCTGTGCACGGCGGTTCGCAATGCCCAGCAGTACCTGAATCTGGCGCTGCGGGCCTCGTTCTCCCTCGGAGCTGGCAATGGGCCGCCCAACCACCTTGCCCCGTGGCTTCGTGAGCTTTCGCGTCCTGCACTCATCTCCGAACTGGATGGAATAGGGCGGCGTGTGACCACCATGTCCGGGTTTGAGGATATCATCCCCGAATGTCGCATGAACGTGACCTGCGCGGTGCCCCATGCGGATTGTTCCGAGGACATGGCGGCCTTTACCGGCGGCGTGGTCGCATCAAGGCAGGGAGCCGTGATGGTTGCGGGATACCCTTCTTTCGGTGCATCTGTCCGGGTGTCCTCCGCGCTTTGCGAGGCGCGTCGGCGTAATGGGGATTTGCATTGGGCAATGAATCTGCGTGGCGGTGCAGATATTCTTTCCGCTTTGAAAAAAGCGGGCATCCGCTGCCTTGGCGCCCGTGCGGATGTTGCATGGTTCGATGGTCGTCCCGGCGATCTGGAGTCCCGTGTTGTAGAGGCGGCCTGGCCGGAAGAAGGCCTGGCCGAGGGTGAGGAAGTGGGGGCCGTGGCCTGCGAAAGCGGTGCCGGTCACCCGCCGATGGTTTGGCTCTTTGCCCCGGATTCTTCGACCTTTTTGAGTCGAATTTGCGGGGTTATTGACTGTTTGAAAAGCGCTGAAAGCCTTTGACAGAGGGGCGGTTGCGGTCCGGAAAGGTTGACAGCGCTTCAAATGCTTGCTTAATAAGCACGTCTTTTGCGGGCGTGGCGGAATTGGTAAACGCGCCAGATTTAGGTTCTGGTGCCTCGCGGCTTGGGGGTTCGAGTCCCTCCGCCCGCACCAGCTTTTGCAAATTATTGCGCTTAATTGCGCTCTCAGGAGGATACGATGGAGTATAAGGTTGAAGAAATTTCCCCGGTGGAACGGAAAGTAAGCGTCACCGTTCCCGCCGAAGAGGCAAACGCGGCCATCTCCGCTGCCACCGCCCTCTACAAGATGCGCACCGACATCCCGGGCTTCCGCAAGGGCAAGGCTCCGGCCACCGTGATCGAAGGCCGCTTTGGCAAGCAGATCTACGGCGAAGCCACCACCGACCTGATCAACTACCACATCAACCAGATCATGGGCGAGCTCGGCCTGCAGCCGCTTTCCCGCATCGACGTTGACCACGAGCTGATCAAGCGCGACCAGGACTACGAATACACCCTGACGTTCGAAGTCGCTCCCAAGGTCGATCTGCCCGAATACAAGGGCCTCAAGGTTGAAGAGGAAAAGGCCGAGGTCAAGCCCGAGGAACTGGAGCAGGTCGAGAAGCGCATTCTCGACAACGCCGCCGAAGTCAAGGTCCTTGAAGATGTCCGCAATCCGAAGGACGGCGAGATCGCCAGCGTCAGCTTTGCCGCCTACCGCGACGGCCAGCCCGTTGACGGCATCAAGGCCGAGAACTTCGACCTTCCGCTGGGCGAAGGCCAGGCTCTTCCCGAATTCGAGGAGCTGGTCAAGACCCTGACAGTGGGCGAAGACGGCGAGAAGGACGTGACCTTCCCCGAAGATTTCATCAATGAAGAGCTGGCCGGCAAGACCGTCACCATGAAGGTCAAGCTGCACGCCCTCAAGGAGCGCGTGCTGCCGGAAATGAGCGACGAAGTCGCCAAGAAGGCTGGTTTCGAATCCGTGGAAAAGATGCGTGAAGTCATCGAGAAGTCCTATCTCGACAGCCGCAAGCAGCTTTCCCGTTCCAACGCGCAGCAGGATCTGCTGGCGCAGATCATGGAAAAGGTCGATTTCCCGCTGCCTCCTTCCATGGTCGAAGATCGCATCGACCGTCTGGTCAAGGACACCGAGTACAAGCTCGACCGTCAGGGCCGCAGCCTGTCCTCCCTCGGCAAGACCATGGAGCAGATCCGCGCGGACCTGCGCCCCGATGCGGAAAAGACCGTGCGCAGCGAGATTCTGCTGCTGGCCGTGGCTGCCGAGGAAGGCCTCGAAGCCACCCGCGAGGAAGTGGAATCCACCCTCGGCCAGCTCGCCATGCAGAACCAGATGCCGCTGCACGAGCTCAAGAAGTACTATGAGGACAACAACCTCATTCACCCGCTCAAGGACCGCATCCTCTGCGACAAGGCCATGGAAGTGATCTACGACAACTCCGAGGTCACTGAAGTGGAACCCAAGGCCGAAGGTGAGGAAGAGAAGCCCGCCAAAAAGGCCCCGGCAAAGAAGACGGCTGCCAAAAAGACTGCCGCCAAGAAATCCGAAGAGGGTGAGGAAGGCGAAAAGAAGGCTCCGGCCAAGAAGCCCGCAGCCAAGAAGACGACTACCAAGAAGACCGCCGCCAAGAAGTCCGAAGAGGGCGAGGAGGGCGAAAAGAAGGCTCCTGCCAAGAAGCCCGCAGCCAAGAAGACGACCACCAAGAAGGCCGCTTCCAAAAAGGCTGACGAGAAGAAGGAAGGCGAAGAGTAGTCTTCTCCCAGTCCATTCAAGCGGCGGTCCGTGCATCGGATCGCCGCTTTTTCTTTATCCGCTGTTGACTTGCCACGGATCATGAATAGTTTGTGAAATCAAGCCTCTCCTCCCGGCTCTTGTTTTGCGGGAGGAAATGCTCCATAATGAACGGAAAGCGAAGGCTGACGGATGCCTTTGCACGTACTCCGGCCCGGCGGGCCGGACAACCGGGACAATAAGGAGAGTGGAATGACCGCCATACCGATGGTCATCGAAACCACGGGCCGCAGCGAACGGGCCTACGACATTTATTCCCGCCTGCTCAAAGACCGTATCGTGCTTCTGAGCAGCACCATAGACGACCATGTGGCCAGCCTGATCTGCGCCCAGTTGCTTTTTCTGGAGTCCGAGGACCCGGAAAAGGATATCTACATGTATATCAATTCTCCCGGCGGCCTGGTCACCGCCGGACTGGCCATCTACGACACCATGCAGTTCATCTCGGCCCCCGTGGCCACTCTCTGCATGGGACAGGCGGCCAGCATGGGAGCGGTTCTTCTGGCCGCGGGAGCAGAAGGCAAGCGTTACGCCCTGCCGCACAGCCGCATCATGATGCATCAGCCGCTCGGCGGAGCACAGGGACAGGCCACCGACATCAACATTCACGCCCGCGAGATTTTGCGTTTGCGCGAGGGCCTCAACAATATACTGGTCCGTCATACCGGTCAGAATGTAGAGACCATAGAAAAGGACACCGAACGGGACTTCTTCATGTCCGCGGACGAAGCCGCCGAATACGGCGTCATCGACAAGGTCATGTCCTCCCGCGAAGACATCGTGGAGTCCGAGGAAGGATAGCGAATCAATATGTCCGATACCATGAATGAAACCGAACTCACGTGTTCGTTCTGCGGCAAGCGCCAGAGCGAAGTACAGCGTCTCATCGCAGGCCCCGACGTTTACATCTGCGACGAGTGCGTGCAGCTGTGCAACGACATCATGGCGCAGGAGACGGTGCACGAGGAGTTCGAGCAGGGGAGACTGCTTCCCCCGCAGGAAATCAAGGAACTGCTCGACGAGTATGTCATCGGTCAGGAGCACCCCAAGAAAATCCTGTCCGTTGCGGTGCACAATCATTATAAGCGTGTGCACTACTCGCAGGGCCGAGGCAACGAGGACATCGAACTGGACAAGAGCAACATCCTGCTGATCGGGCCCACCGGCTCCGGCAAGACGCTGCTCGCCCAGACTCTGGCCCGCATCCTACGCGTGCCGTTCGCCATTGCCGACGCCACCACGCTGACCGAGGCCGGTTACGTTGGCGAGGATGTGGAAAACATCCTTGTGCAGCTGCTGCAGAACGCCGACTACGACATCGACGCTGCCAGCCGCGGCATCATCTACATCGACGAGATCGACAAGGTGGCGCGCAAGGGTGACAGTCCGTCCATTACCCGCGACGTTTCGGGCGAGGGTGTGCAGCAGGCGCTTCTCAAGATCATTGAGGGCACCGAGGCCAATATCCCGCCCAAGGGTGGCCGCAAGCACCCGCAGCAGGAATACATCCGCATGGATACGTCCAATGTGCTGTTCATCCTCGGCGGTGCCTTCATCGGACTTGAATCCATCGTGCAGCAGCGTATGCAGGGATCCGGCATGGGCTTCGCCGCCAAGGTGGAGGCCAAGCGGGAACGTCCCATCGGGGAAGTGTTCTCCGAAGCCGAGCCCAACGACCTCATCAAGTTCGGTCTGATTCCGGAGTTCATCGGCCGTATCCCGGTCATGACCGCGCTTCAGGAACTTTCCGAGGATGATCTGGTCAAGATTCTCACCGAGCCCAAGAACGCTTTGGTCAAGCAGTACCACACCCTGTTCGACCTCGACGGCGTCAAGCTCACTTTTACCCCCAACGCGCTCAAGGCCATCGCCAAGAAGGCCGTCGAACGCAAGACCGGCGCACGCGGTCTCCGCAACGTGCTGGAATCCGTGATGCTCGACATCATGTACAAACTCCCCGGCCTGACCGGCGTCAAGGAATGCGTGGTCAACAAGGCCGTGGTGGAAAAGGGCATAGAGCCGCTTCTTTTCTACAGACAGGAAAAGAAAAGCGCATAAGCTTGCACCGGCCCGTTCCGCACGGTGGAGCGGGCCGTTTTTCCATCCAGTGGGTTTGACATTCCCCTCAGCGGTATTAGGTTGAGAGCATCCCCGCGCTTCGCGCCCGCGAAGCGTAACATTGTCAACCGGAGGAGCACATGCCGACTTTTTCCCTTGACGGCAGGAAATCCCCTGAAGATACCCGTCTTCCCATGATGTCCCTTAGGGAAGTGGTGATGTTTCCGAGATCCATCGCGCCCCTGTTCGTGGGACGCGAGGCTTCCATAAAGGCCATCGAGACGGCCATCGCCGATTATGAAAAGAAGATTTTTCTTGTAACCCAGAAAAACCCCGAAAAAGAGCACCCCGAGCAGGATGATCTCTATGAGATCGGCACGGTCAGCAAGATCTTGCAGATGCTCAGGCTGCCCGACGGCACCATCAAGGTGCTTTTCGAGGGACTCTACCGCGCACGCTGGAATCGCGAGACCGGCAATTTCAGTCACGATCTCGGTGAAGACGAGTACCCGTGGACCACGGTGGATCGCATCGACGAACTGACCGTCGAGGATCCCGAGGCCACCGCCCTCGTGCGCTCCGTTCAGGAAACGCTGGACGAGTACGCCAAGGTCAACAAAAAGCTCGCGCCCGAGGCCGTGTCCGCCATGACCTCCCTGCGCGATCCGGGTCAGCTCGCCGACTCCGTCATGCCCCATCTGAAGCTGGATTTCGCCCGCAAGCAGGAAGTGCTTGAGGAGTTCGATCCGCTCAAGCGACTGGAAACCGTTTACGAGATGCTCCTTGGCGAAGTCGAAATCGCCAGCATTGAGAAGCGAGTGAAAGGACGCGTCAAAGACCAGATGGAGAAGAACCAGCGCGAGTACTATCTCAACGAGCAGATCAAGGCCATCAACAAGGAGATGGGACGCGAAGACGATCCCGCCTCCGAGGCCGCCGAGCTGGAAAAGCAGCTTGAAGCCAAGGAAATGCCCGAAGAGAACAAGGAGCGCGTCCGCAAGGAACTCAAGAAGATGCGCCAGACTCCGCCCAGCAGCGCGGAGTACACTGTCGTGCGCAACTACATCGACTGGATTCTGGACCTGCCCTGGGGCGCCCAGAAGGCTACCGACACCAGCATCGACAAGGCGCGCACCATTCTTGACGAGGACCACTACGGGCTGGAAAAGCCCAAGGAGCGCATCCTCGAATACATGGCCGTCCAGAATCTCGTGGACAAGCTGCGTGGCCCCATTCTCTGCCTCGTGGGCCCTCCGGGAGTGGGCAAGACGTCCATCGCCAAGTCCATCGCCAGAGCCATGGACCGCGAATTCGTCCGCCTGAGCCTCGGCGGAGTGCGCGACGAAGCGGAAATCCGCGGTCATCGCCGTACCTACGTCGGCGCCATGCCGGGCAAGATTATCCAGTCGCTCAAGCGCTGCGATTACAACAATCCGGTCATGTGCCTTGATGAAGTGGACAAGATGAGCGCCGACTTCCGCGGCGATCCGTCCTCCGCGCTGCTCGAAGTGCTGGACCCGGAGCAGAACTACGCGTTCGCCGACCACTATCTGGATCTGGATTACGACCTGTCCAAAATATTCTTCATCACCACGGCCAACACGCTGGACTCCATTCCCCTGCCGTTGCAGGACCGCATGGAAATTATCCGGCTGCCCGGTTATCTCGAAAACGAGAAGGTGGAGATCGCCAGCAACTTCCTGCTGCCCAAGCAGCTCGACATGCACGGCCTTGACGAAAAGAATCTCAACCTCTCGGACAACGCCACGCTTGAAGTGGTGCGGCGCTATACCCGCGAGGCCGGTGTGCGAAATCTCGAAAGGGAGCTCGCCAATATCTGCCGCAAGGCAGCCATGCAGATCGTGGAAGCCGGAGACCGCGAAAAGACCGTGAACGTCACGGTACAGAACATCTCCAAATTCCTCGGCGTACCCAAGCATCGTTACGGGGAGCGCGAGGACGAAGCCAGAGTCGGTCTCAGCACCGGACTGGCCTACACCCAGATGGGCGGTGAACTGCTCATGGTGGAAGTGGCGCTCATGCCGGGCAAGGGTAAGGTGGAGATCACCGGCAAGCTCGGAGACGTGATGCAGGAGTCCGCCAGGGCCGCGGTTTCCTACCTGCGCTCGCGTTCCGACCTGTTCGGCCTCAAGTCCGACTTCTACAAGGAAGTTGACATGCACGTTCATGTCCCCGACGGCGCAACCCCCAAGGATGGCCCGAGCGCGGGTATTACGCTGGCGACCGCCATCATCTCCGCGCTGATCAACGTCCCCGTGCGCCACGATCTGGCCATGACCGGCGAGATCACCCTGCGCGGACGCGTGCTGCCTATCGGCGGCCTGCGCGAGAAGCTCCTTGCCGCCCACCGCGGACTGGTCAAGACCGTGCTCATTCCCGAGGACAACGAAAAGGACCTCAAGGAAGTCCCGGCCGCCATCCTCAAGGAACTGGAGATCATTCCGGTCAAGAATATGGATCAGGTGCTGGAGCAGGCGCTTATCTGCCCCGATGAAGCTCCGCTGTTCCGCAAGGCCGACGAAGTCGTGCCGCTGACCAGCAGGCTCATGAAGGATGAATCCCGCGAGCCCGCCCACTAGCTTGACGCAATGAAAGTCAAAAGGCCCGGAACCGAGGTTCCGGGCCTTTTTTATTTGGATCCTGAAATCGCTGGATGATCAGTCTTTAGGCAGTTCTTCGTAATCCTTGGTTTCGGGATTGTAGCAGTAGTAGCAGCGGTCCTTTCGCTGGAAAAAACGAATGAGCACCATCCCGGCGAAGAAACCGCCGATGTGCGCCCACCATGCCACGCTCTGCGTTTTGCCCGCGGCCTCTACCACGCCGGAAACGAGCTGCACCAGCAGCCACGCGGCCAAAAAAAGAATGGCCGGGAACCGGAAGAAGAGGGGGATGATGAAAACCGGGACCAGCGTCAGCACTTGCCCGTGGGGGTAGAGCACCATATAGGCTCCCATGATGCCCGCCACCGCGCCCGATGCGCCGATGATGGGCGTGGTGGAGCCCGGCTCCGTGAGAATCTGCACGGACACGGCGGTGAGCCCGCAGATAACGTAGAAGGCCAGCAGCCCCACGTGTCCGGTCACGTCCTCGATGTTGTCCCCGAAAATCCAAAGCATCCACATGTTCATGATGACGTGCAGCCAGCCGCTGTGCAGGAACATGTAGGAGAGCATGGGCAGGGTGCTGTCCGGGTAGCCCGCCCAGGTGGCCCATTCCGGCGAAAGGAACCGTGCGGGAACCACCCCGAACAGGTGCATGAAGTTGAAAAACTCATTCCCTTGCAGGCTGCGCGTGTAGAGAAAGGCGATGGCGTTCAGCGCAATGATCATCAGCACGCTGATGGGCGGATGCACCCTCGGCACGTTGTCCCTGATGGGGATCATCGGTCCTCCTCGTCGAACCGGTGGGCCAACTCGGGCCAGAGGGAAGCCAGTCGCTCACCGACAGCAGCGAGTGTTTCGCGTCGTCGTCGGGTCAGGTCGTTCAGGAACAATTCCACGCTCTGCTGCATTCCTTCCGGCGTGCCGGGGTTGTTTACCACCATGTCGCATGCTTCAAGCTTGTCCTGTTCCGGCCACTGCCACGAGTCGAACGTGGCGAGCATCTCGGATGAGAGCCCGCGTTCCTTGCGAAATCGGCCCGTTCGCACGGATTGTTCGCAGTGAACGCACACGCTGAGGTCAACGAGCCCGTTGCGGTGCCAGCCGGACTCCAGCAGAAGCGGAATTTCCGCAAAAGCAAAGGCCGCGTCGGCGTGCCTGCGGAAAAACTCGCGGCAGTCATGACGAACCATGGGGTGTACCATTTCCATTACTTCCCGGCGCAGGGCATCGGATTCCAGCATGGCTCGAAACAGCGTCTGCTTGTCAACGGAACCATCGGGGGCGGTGTAGCGTCCGCCGAAGCGGCCTCGGATCATTTCCGCGCCGTCGCCGCCGGATGCATAGAGCTTCGCCACGCTTTCGTCGGCGGAGAAGACCGGATGTCCCGCCTCGCGGAGCAGACGGGAGAAATATGATTTGCCGCTGCCGGGCATGCCCGTGATTCCCACTTTGGTGGCGCGGTCGTTGAGGGTTGTGAGCAGAGTGATGAAATCTTTGTGCGGCGGAATGGAAAAGCGCATCCGCTCGCCCGTGTCCGGGTGGTCGATGCAGAGGTGAAAGGCGTGGAGCATCTGCCGTCCGGCTTCCGGATAACCTCGCGCGTCCCAGTCGGCCTGATGCCGTGAACCGTAAGTGCGGTCACCCACCAGCGGATGCCCGATGTGCGCCATGTGAACGCGGATCTGGTGGGTGCGTCCGGTGTGGATGCGCACCAGAACCAGCGAGGCGGAACCGTCCGGGCTCGTTTCCAGAATTTCGTAGTCGCTTCTGGCGTCGCGACCTCCCTTGTCCACCACGGCCATCTTCGTCTTCTGTGACGGATGCCGACCCATGGGCGCGTCGATTTCACCGGTATAAGGGGAGGGCACGCCGTGCACGATTGCCAGATAGTGCTTGGCAGTGCGGCGTTCGGCAAAATCCTCGGCAAGTTTCAGGCGAGCGGCCTCGTTTCTGGCCACGGCCATGACGCCGGAGGTGTCCTTGTCCAGCCGGTGCACGATGCCCGGGCGCAGGCCATCCATGCCCGAGATGTCCGGTTTCATGTCGGGAAAGCGGGCGAGCAGCCGGTTGACGAGGGTGCCGTCCGGCTCGCCGGGGGCAGGGTGCACCGTGAGTCCGGCAGGTTTGTCCACCACCACGAGGTGAGGGTCTTCATGTATAATATCGAGTGGTCCTGCCTGCGGTTCGGCGCGTTCGGCGTCCTCGGCGGTTTCCGGCGGGGTGAGGCAAAGAAGCTCATCGCCTTCGAGTTTGAGTTTGCCCTTGATGACAGTTCTTCCGTCCACCGTGGCGCAGCCGGATTCGATCCATCCACGCACCCGGCCACGGGAAACACCCTGATTCTCTAGCTCTCTTGCCCAGAACCGGTCCAGCCGGGTGCCTTTATCGGCAATAGTGGCGCGGCGTTGGTGGCTGTTTTCGTTCTTTTCCATTATTCCGGGTATATACGTTTGTGTCCGCGAAGTAAACGGACTTTGTTCTTGACATGTCCGGGGGGAATCACTAACCCCTTGACCCGGCCGTTTTCTTCCGCTTACAACAAGAAAATTTGGTTGATGACGAGCCCTTCTTTTTTATCAACCCAAAGCCTCAAGGAGGAGGACCTTGGCGGTACATGTCGTCGAGCATCCGCTCATCAAGCACAAGATCGGCCTGCTTCGCAAGGACGAGATCAGCACCAGCCGCTTTCGCGCGCTGGCTACCGAGATTTCCCGTCTGTTGACCTACGAAGCCACCAAGGACCTTGAGACGGAGAAAGTCACTGTCAAGGGTTGGGCCGGAGACGTCGAGGTTGATTCCATCAAAGGCAAGAAGGTCACCGTTGTCCCCATCCTGCGTGCGGGATTGGGCATGATGGACGGCGTTCTGGACATGGTTCCCGGAGCCAAGGTTTCCGTCGTCGGTTTTTACCGTAACGAGGAAACCCTGCAGCCGGTCGAATACTACGTCAAGCTCGCCAACAAGATGGAAGAGCGCATCGCGCTGATTCTCGATCCGATGCTCGCCACCGGCGGCACGCTCGAGGCTACCATCCAGACCCTCAAGGACAAGGGGTGCACCCGTATCCGCGGCCTGTTCCTTGTCTGCGCTCCCGAAGGGATCAAGCGCATCGAGGAGAAGCATCCCGACGTGGACATATACACGGCGGCCATCGATGACCGACTCAACGACGTCGGTTACATCCTTCCCGGCCTCGGTGATGCCGGGGACAAGATATTCGGCACCAAATAGCCAATTCAAGGGTTCGCAACCGCGGGCCCTTTTTTTTGGGGGAGTGTTTAACCGTTTTCCATTCTGAGGAGGAAATCCTACAATGAGTGTTCATTCCACGCAGTACACATTCAGGCTCAAAGACGCGTTCCTTGGGGCGCAGATGCTCTTTGTGGCCTTCGGCGCGTTGGTTCTCGTGCCGCTGCTCACCGGCCTGAATCCCAACGTGGCCCTGTTCACGGCCGGGCTGGGAACCCTGGCCTTCCAGATTATCACCAGAGGTCGCATCCCGGTGTTTCTGGCTTCGTCCTTCGCCTTCATCGCGCCCATCATCTATGGCGTGGAGACCTGGGGCATCCCCGCGACCCTGTCCGGCCTCGCCGCTGCGGGCGTGTTCTACATCATCCTGAGTTTCCTCATTCGCATCTTCGGCGTCGAGGCGTTGCGTCGGGTGCTGCCGCCCGTGGTCACCGGCCCGGTGATCATGGTCATCGGCCTCGTGCTGGCTCCCGTTGCCGTGTCCATGGCGCTCGGCAAGACCGGCGACGGTTCCGCGGTGCTCGTGGTCGAATGGAAGGCGCTCATCATCTCCCTCAGCGCCCTGTGCACGACCATCCTCGTCTCCCTTCTCGGACGCGGCTGGTTCAAGCTCATACCCATTCTCTGCGGCATCACCGTCGGATATCTGTCCTCCCTCTTTCTCGGAGTGGTTGACTTCTCCCCCATTTCCGAAGCCGCATGGTTCGCGGTTCCCAACTTCGTGATGCCCGAGTTCAGCTGGAAGGCCATCATGTTCATCGTGCCCGTGGCCATCGCGCCCGCCATCGAACACTTTGGCGACGTGCTTGCCATCGGCTGCGTCACCGGCCGCGATTACGTGAAGGACCCGGGTGTGCACCGCACCATGCTGGGCGACGGCGTGGCCACCTCCATCGCTTCCGTACTCGGCGGACCGCCGAACACTACGTACTCCGAAGTCTCCGGCGCCGTGGCGCTGACCAAGGTCTTCAACCCGGCCATCATGACCTGGGCCGCCATTGCGGCCATCCTGCTGGCCTTCGTGTCCAAGCTCGGCGCATTCCTGTCCACCATTCCGGTCCCGGTCATGGGCGGCATCATGGTGCTGCTGTTCGGCGCCATCATGGTCGTGGGCATGAACACGCTGGTCAAGGCGGGGCACGACCTGCTCGAACCGCGCAACCTTGCCATCGTGGCGGTCATTGTCATCTTCGGCGTGGGCGGCATGTCCCTGCCGTTCGGCGGTGAGTTCCGTCTCGGCGGCATCGGCCTTGCCGGTGTGGTCGGCGTGATCCTGAACCTTGTCCTGCCGTGCAAGGACTGCAGCGAGCCTCTTCCCGCAGAAAAGGAAGAATGCAAGACCGAATAATTCGGCCTGCCATTGACGACATTCATACCGCCGGAGCGTAGGTTCCGGCGGTATTTTTATTGGTTTGTCCTGCTGCCTCTGGTATGGATGCCTTTGGAAACGGCCCACGGCCACAGTGTAGGTCGTGATTCATAATTGCTCGTAATACTGACTGAAACGACTCTGCTCAAATATATCGACATGGAGGACTTCATGCCCCAAGCTTCTGCGAACGCCACTGGAGAGAACCTGGAAGTGGTCGGCGATTTCACTCGTTGGATCATAGATGTCTGGCACAACGGGTTCGAGGGACTTTCGGCGCAGGATTCGCTGATGGCGCTCGGCATATTTCTGTTCTCGGTTCTGTTTCGCGGCCCGCTCTCCAGACTGCTGCTCGGCAGAATCCAGAACATCCTGGCACGTCTTTTCAAAGCCAATCCGGAGACCATCAATCGCGGATTGAGCGGACCCATGTCACTGCTGCCGGTTATTCTCGGCTTTTTCATCGCGGTGCAGATCGTGGACTTCAGCGACCGGGCCACGTTTTTTCTGGACAAGCTGACGCGCACGCTGCTGGTAATTTTCGTTTTTTCTTCGCTTTCGGGCATGTCCTCGCAGATTCCGAGGCTGCTGACTCGCCGCAGAGGAACACAGGTGTCAGAATTGGTCTCCGAGTGGGGGACCAAGGGGCTGCGCGTTTCCGTCTGGATCGTGGCCGGAGCGGCCGTCATGCAGATGTGGGGCATCGCCGTTGGTCCGGTCATTGCCGGTCTCGGACTGTTCTCCGTGGCGGTCGGTCTCGGTGCGCAGGACCTGTTCAAGAATCTCATCGCCGGTATGACCGTCGTCACCGAGCGTCGCTACAATATCGGCGACTGGGTCAAGGTCGAGGGCGTGGTCGAAGGCACCGTGGAGCAGATGGGTTTTCGTTCCACCATGGTCCGCCGGTTCGACCTCTGTCCGGTGCATGTGCCCAATACGTACTTCTCGGAAAAACCCATGATCAACTTTTCCAAGATGAAGTACCGTCGCATTTACTGGGTCATCGGCGTTACCTACGATACAACCGTGGACCAGCTTCGCCAGGTGCGCAAGGGCATTGAAGATTACATCCTTGGCAGCGATGACTTCGCCAGCCCATCCGATGCCTCCACGTTCGTGCGCATCAACGAATTCTCCGATTCCTCCATAGACATTCTTGTTTACTGTTTCACCCGCACCACGAACTGGGGCGAATGGCTTCGGATCAAGGAAGAACTGGCCTGTCACGTCAAGAAGATGGTTGAGGAAGCGGGGACTTCGTTCGCCTTCCCGAGCACCTCGGTCTATCTCGAAAGCGTCCCGGACGGGCAGCCCGAACGCTTCGTGCAGCCTGCGGACGAGGAATCCGCCTGACCTGTTCAAGGCTTTCGGCTGGCATGATTCATGTCCGGTGCGGCATGGGGGATTTTTTGCAGCTGGAAAAACTGAATGCTTTCTGCCGGGTAACCGTTGACAAGTTTTCAGCGGTGCTTAGTTGTCCTTCTGATGCCGCCCAAAGCGGCTGGTATTGAAATCACACCGAGGAACTGACTGATATGGCTAAAAAGGATAACGGACACGACATTCCCGTGAACGGTCACGAAGCCGAAGAGGCCGAAGAAGCCGTGAAAAATGCGGAAACGACCGAGGAACAGGGCGAGGCTCAGGAGCTTTCCCTTTCCGAGGAAGAGCTCAAGCAGCTTTGCCGAGAGCACGTTTGTTCGTGCTGCGACGTGATGAAGGAGGCCGAGAACGAGCGTCTTCGCGCTCTGGCCGATACGGAAAACGTCAAGAAGCGTCTGCAGCGCGAAGCCGAAGACATGAAGCGCTACGCCGCGGACTCCGTGCTGAACGACATGCTCCCCGTGCTGGACAATCTTGATCTGGCGCTGGCCCACACCGACGGGCTGGATGACGCCTGCAAGAATTTCGTCATGGGCGTGGACATGACGCGAAAAAGTTTTCTGGACGCCCTGAAGAATCATGGTGTCGAGCGTCTTGACGCCGCGCAGGGGCAGGAGTTCGATCCCGAATTCATGGAGGCCGTCGGCATGGCCGAAAACCCCGAACTGCCCGATGGCGGCGTGGTTCAGGTGGTGCAGGCCGGATACCGCCTCAAGGGTCGCCTGCTGCGTCCGACCAAGGTAATGGTCAACAAGCTGTAGGAAAAAATCACCGCCGGGGACTTTACAAGCTCTTCGGCGTGCTTAGATGTACAGCAACGTCTCGTTTAAGACACTTAGCGAAATTAAAATAGATTTTTGAGGAGGACACGCGATGGGTAAGATCATCGGAATCGACCTGGGTACCACCAACTCCTGCGTCTACGTCATGGAAGGCAAGGACCCGAAATGCATCAGCAACCCCGAAGGCGGACGGACCACCCCGTCCATCGTAGCCTTCACCGACAAGGAACGTCTGGTGGGCGAAATCGCCAAGCGCCAGGCGGTTACCAACCCCGAGAAAACCGTCTACGCCATCAAGCGCCTCATGGGCCGCGACATGGAAGCCGGCGAGGTTGCCAAGTGGAAGGATCATTGCCCCTACGCCATCGTTCCGGGCAACAACAATGACGCCTGGGTGGAAGTCGGCGGCAAGAAGTACTCTCCGCCGGAAGTCTCCGCCATGATCCTTCAGAAGCTCAAGAAGGACGCCGAGTCCTACCTCGGTGAAGAAGTGACCGAAGCGGTCATCACCGTCCCGGCATATTTCAACGACTCGCAGCGTCAGGCCACCAAGGACGCGGGCAAGATCGCCGGACTTGAAGTCAAGCGTATCATCAACGAGCCCACCGCAGCGTCTCTGGCCTACGGCTTCGACAAGAAGGCCAACGAAAAGATCGCGGTCTTCGACCTCGGCGGCGGTACCTTCGACGTTTCCATCCTCGAAGTCGGCGACAACGTCGTGGAAGTTCGCTCCACCAACGGCGACACCTTCCTCGGCGGCGAAGACTTTGACCAGCGCGTCATTGAGTACCTCGTCGAAGAATTCAAGAAGGAAAACGGCATCGACCTTTCTCAAGACCGCATGGCCCTGCAGCGTCTCAAGGAAGCTGGCGAGAAGGCCAAGAAGGAACTGAGTTCCTCCATGGAAACCGAGGTCAACCTGCCGTTCATCACCGCCGACCAGAACGGTCCTAAGCACATGATGATCAAGATCGGCCGCGGCAAGCTCGAAGCGCTGGTTTCCGACCTCGTGGACCGCACCGTGGCACCGTGCAAGAAGGCTCTTGAAGACGCCGAACTCAAGGCTTCCGATATCGACGAAGTCATTCTTGTCGGCGGCATGACCCGTATGCCTCTGGTGCAGGAAAAGGTTAAGGAATTCTTCGGCAAGGAGCCCAACCGTTCCGTGAACCCGGACGAAGTGGTCGCCATGGGCGCAGCCATTCAGGGCGGCATCTTCGCGGGCGACGTCAAGGACGTGCTCCTGCTCGACGTCACCCCGCTGTCCCTCGGCATCGAAACCATGGGCGGCGTGATGACCAAGCTCATTGAGCGCAACACCACGATTCCGGCCAAGAAGTCTCAGGTGTTCACCACCGCGGCCGATAACCAGCCGTCCGTGTCCATCCGAGTCTTCCAGGGCGAACGCCCCATGACGCAGGACAACATGCTGCTGGGTAACTTCGAACTGACCGGACTGCCCCCGGCACCGCGCGGCGTGCCCCAGATCGAGGTAGCCTTCGACATCGACGCCAACGGCATCGTGAACGTGTCCGCCAAGGACATGGGCACCGGCAAGGAACAGTCCATCCAGATCACCGCTTCCTCCGGACTGAGCGAAGACGAGATCGACCGCATGGTCAAGGATGCCGAGTCCCACGCCGAAGACGATAAGAAGAAGCAGGAACTGATCGAGACCCGCAACCAGGCGGATACGCTGATCTACACCACCGAGAAGTCTCTGCGTGACCTCGGCGACAAGGTTGACGCCGAACTCAAGGCCGACATCGAAACCAAGGTCGAGGCCCTGAAGAAGGCCGTGGAAGGCGACAACGTGGAAGCCATCAAGTCCGCCACCGAAGACCTGTCCGCCTCCTCTCACAAGCTCGCCGAGCAGCTGTACGCCCACCAGAACGAACAGCAGGCCGGTGACGCAGGAGCAGCAGGAGCCGCAGGTGCGGCCGGTGCCGACGCCGAAGCGTCTTCCTCCAACGATGACGACGACGTGGTTGACGCCGACTACACTGAAGTCAAGTAGGGCACCTCTTGCCTTACGGCTTCAAGCACAGTATGACATTACCCGGCCCGCATCAGCGGGCCGGGTTTTTTCTTTGCAAGAATCAAACGGGAAGTCCGTCATGATACGTCTACGTGCTACATCCTTTTCGAGACTCGCTGTCTTCGGAATCCTCGCCCTGATGCTCACCGCAATGGGTTGCTCCACCGCAATGTCCCCGAGACCGGACGCCAAGAGCGTGGGCATGATGTCCACGCCGTCACTGCTGGCCGAGGCCGACAAGGTCTGGAATCAGGATGACTACCCCGCCGCGGAGCTGTATTATTCCAAGGCGCTTGAGCGATCCGATCTTTCACAGGCCGTTCGGGCCGAAGCCCTCAGCCGTCTCGGTCAGGCCGCCTATCATAACGGGCATTACCGGCAGGCACGGGAAGCTTTGGAAAAGGCCGCCAATCTCGACCTCGGCGCGCTCTCCGACAGCGGTTGGGAGTTGGCCTACCTCGGCACCCTCAAGGAAACCGGCAACACCGAACGGCTCAAGAATCACCTCAAGTGGACCCTAGAACAGAAGGCCCTTCCATGGCCGGTGCGGCAGGATGTGGCCGTCTGGTATTCCGGATACTTTGCGGACAAGGACGACGACCAGCGCGCTCTGGAAGTACTGGCCGGTTTCTACAAGCAGGCCCAGTCCGACGCCGACAGGGCGGCCTTTGAGCGCACTCTGCGCAACGCCACCAAGAACTGGGAAGAGGGCCGGCTCGACGATCTCGCCAAGGTCGCCACGCCCGCCGATCAGCTGCGTTTCCCTTACGCCCTCGTGGCGTTCGAACGAGCCCGCCGCATGGCGGACGACCAGAACCTCTGGCCGCATGCGTGGCGCACCATGCGCGCCGTGGCCAACTCCCCGGAGCTGGTGGACCGCACGTCCCTCGGCGAACTGCTCGCCTCCTATGAAAAGGATTTCGGCATTCCGCGCGTCGGGCTGGTCATCGCGGTTCCGCTTACCGGTCCCTACGGACAGGTGGGAGCCTCCATCGTCCGTGGCGTGGGTGTCGCCCAGTGGCAGCTTGCCAACACCGGCGACGATGTGGACGTGCGCGTGCTGAACACCGCCAATCCCGGCTGGGTCAAACGTCTTGAACAGCTTCCGGAAAGCTACTCCGTTGTAGGTGGCCCCCTCCGGGGATCCGAGTTCAAACGTCTTGAAGAAGGCCTGCCCGGACGCCGAATCATCGATGCCCGCGCCGTCTTCGGATTCATGCCCGGCCTCGGCGAAGCGGAAGAGGGCGATGACGCGTGGCGTTTCTTCGCCAGCCGTGAGGACGAGGTGAAAAGCCTTGTCCAGATGGCGGCGGGGGAGCTCGGCATCAAAGACTTTGCCGTCCTTTATCCGCGCGAAGACTTCGGGCGGGCTATGGCCAAGATTTTCTACAAGGAAGCCACGCCGCTCGGCGTACATATCCGCGGCATGGAGTCTTACGACCCGAAGGATCTGCCGAGCTGGAACAACAGCATAGCCGAGCTGCTCGACGTCCCTGACGACTTCAGCGAAAACAAGGAAGCGCCGCTTCCGCTGCCGGATTTCGGGGCCGTCTTCGTTCCCGACGGCTGGCGACAGGCCCAGAACCTGCTCCCGAACTTCTTCTTCTATGAAGGCGAGCAGCTGATCTACCTCGGCCCCAGCCTCTGGAGCCGCGCACTTGATCGCGCCAAGAACATTGACGAGCATTACTACCGACTCGCCGTCTGTCCCGGCGCGTGGTGGAAGGGCAGTTCCGGAGCCAGGAATCTTCAGGACGCCCTGCGTCACGAAGGGCTTGGGCGCGCCGATTACTGGGTGGCCCTGGGATACGACTTCACCCGTTTTGCCGCCCGCATGGGCGTGCTTCCGGCGGGTTTCGATGCCGAAGACGTGAACGAACGCCTCGCTTCGGCGGCCGCCATGGATTTCAGCATGGCTCCCATCAGCTGGAACGAGGAAGGCGTGGCCTCTCAGGAACTGTATCTCTTCAGTCCGCGCTCCCATGGCAAGAATCTTGCCGATCCGCAGAAGCTCAAGGCAGGCGTCAAGCGCGCCACCGAACGCCGCCTGCACCGCGCGGAAGTCTACAAGGAACGCATGAAAGAAAAGGCAGAGGGCGAACAGTAGCCCCGTTGCAATCGCAAGGAGACCTCAAGATATGAAAATTAGCCCGGAAGAAGTCGCAAAGGTCGCCTCTCTGGCGCGGCTGGAACTCGGCCCGGAAAAGATAGAGGAATTTACCGGCCAGCTCGGCGATATCCTCGAACATATGGACAAGCTCGGCGAACTGGATACCGAAGGCGTGGAGCCCATGTTTTCCCCGGTGGAGCAGGTGAGCGTCACCCGCGAAGACAAGGTCCGTAAGGAACACACCCGCGAAGAGGTGCTCTCCAACGCCCCCGAGACCGACGGCAAGTTCTTCATCGTCCCCCGCATCGTCTAGCACAGGAATCAGCACAACCATGTCCGAACTTCATTACAAGACGCTGAGCGAAACCGCCGCCATGCTTCAGGCGGGAGAAATCACCGCCGAACAGGCTGTTCAGGCCTGCCTCGACCGCATCGAAGCCACCGAGCCCTCGGTCAAGGCGCTCATCTCCGTGCAGGGCGAGCAGGCCCTTGCCAAAGCCCGCGAACTCGACGGTCAGGGGCCGGATCCGGCAAAGCCGCTCTGGGGCGTGCCCATGGTCCTCAAGGATTTGCTCACCACCAAGGGCGTCACCACCACCTGCGCCTCGAAGTTCCTCGAAAACTTCGTGCCCTTCTACGACGCAACCGTGGTCGAAAAGCTCGACGCGGCGGGAGCCATCTGCATTGCCAAGGCGAACATGGACGAATTCGCTATGGGCTCCTCCACCGAGAACTCCGCATATTTCAAGACCGCCAACCCATGGGACCTCGAACGCGTCCCCGGCGGGTCCTCCGGCGGATCCGGCGCTACCGTGGCAGCGGGACAGTGCGCCGCCGCCCTCGGCACCGACACAGGCGGTTCCATTCGCCTGCCCGCCAGCTTCTGCGGCGTGACGGGCCTCAAGCCGACCTACGGCCGCGTCTCGCGCTACGGCATGGTTGCCTTCGGCTCCTCCCTCGACCAGATCGGCCCCATGGCCCGTAGCGTCGAAGATTGCGCCCGCGTTTTGCAGGTCATCGCCGGACACGACCCCAAGGACTCCACCAGCGTAGACTGTGAAGTGCCCGATTACCTTGCCGGGCTCGACCGCAAGGATCTCTCCGGCCTGACCATCGGCCTGCCCGAACAGTACTGGCCCGATCCGGACAAGGAAGGCGGCCTGTCCCCCGAAGTTGACCAGGCCTGCCGCAACGCCGTCGCCAAGATGGAAGAACTCGGCGCCAAGACCGTCCCCGTGCAACTCGGCCTGACCGATTACGCCATCGCGACCTACTACATCATCGCCATGGCAGAAGCGTCCTCCAACCTCTCGCGCTTTGACGGCATCCGCTACGGCAAGCGCGCCGAAAACGCCGAAGAGCTCATTGATCTTTATACCAAAAGCCGCACCCAAGGCTTCGGCGACGAAGTGCAGCGCCGCATCATCATAGGATCCTACGTCCTCTCCGCAGGCTACTACGACGCCTACTACGGAAAGGCCGCCAAGGTCCGCCGCCTCATCCGCCGAAACTTCGACAAAGCCTTCGAATCCTGCGATCTCATCGCCGGCCCCGTCTGCCCGACCACGGCTTTCAAATCCGGCGAGAAAGCCGATCCGCTGCAGATGTATCTCATCGACATCTTCACCATCTCCTGCAACCTCGCAGGACTGCCCGGCATGAGCATGCCCGTCGGACTCGGTGCCGATACCAACATGCCTATCGGACTTCAGCTACTCGGCCCGTCCTTCAGCGAAGATCTTATGCTTTCGGCGGCCAACACCCTTGAAAAGAACCTCCCGCCGATGCCCTCCCCGGGGCTGTAGGCGAGAGAGCAATGCATGTTCAAAGGGCGTCCCTGATGGGACGCTCTTTTTTTGTGGGAAGGGCCTCCGGCGGCTCTCCGAGGGTGCCTTCGGCAGGACCAAAGGGGCGGGCCCCCTTTGGAAACCCTGACTTGTTTTTGCTCTTGCCGGGAGTACGGCCGCGCTTCGCGACGCCCGCACTCCCGGCAAGAGCAAAAACGGAGTGGGGAGGTCTGGTGGTGTTGGGGGAAAGAGGTTTGTTCAGGGTATGTTTTCCGTCTTTCATATTCAGGCCCCCGGCCGGATGTCGCGTTAGCACATCCGGCCGGGGGCCTGAATATGGAGGACCGCCAAGGGTCCAGGGGGATTATCCCCCTGGCGGGTGCAGGGCAGCGCCCTGCCCGCCGGAGGCAATGCGCGTCAGCGCATCACATTACAATTCGAGGTTCCAGTCCGCCCAGACCTGTTTGCGCCAGTTCTGGAAGGCCTCGGCGAAATTCTCAAGGGGCAGTTCGCCTTTTTCGCCGGTCTTGCGGTTCTTGCATTCGACCACGCCGTTCTTGAGTCCTTTTCCACCGAGCGTCAGCTGGATGGGGTAGCCGATGAGGTCGGCGTCGGCGAACTTGACTCCGGGGCGGTCCTTGCGGTCGTCGAGGGCGGCGTCCACGCCGAGGGACTTGAGTTCGGCATAGAGTTCCTCGGCCTTGGCGTTGACGGCTTCGTCCTTGCCGCCAAGGGAGATGATCGCGGCTTCGAAGGGCGCGATGGTCGGGGGAAAGACGCAGCCGCTTTCGTCGTGGTTCTGCTCGATGGCGGAGGCGACGATTCGGGAAACGCCGATTCCGTAGCAGCCCATGACGAGGTGCTTTTCCTTGCCGTTCTCGTCGAGGAACTTGGCATCCATTTTTTCGGAATATTTGAGTCCGAGCTTGAAGACGTGTCCGACTTCGATGCCCTTGGTGAACTCGATGGCCTGTCCGCATTCGGGGCAGGGGTCGGTTTCTTCGATCATGCGCAGATCAACGAATTCGGTGACGTTGCAGTCGCGGCCGAGGGACAGGTGCTTGACGTGGGTGTCGGCGTCATTGCCGCCGGCGATCCAGTCGGTGTCCTGACAGAGTTCGAGGTCTGCGTAGACGGGCACGTCTTCGGGCAGCGAGTGCGGGCCTGCGAAGCCGACGGGCGCGCCGGTGAGTTCGCGCACGAGCTTTTCGTCGGCGAAATCCACGTCGTTGCCGCCGGTGGCGTTGCGCAGTTTGACGTCGTTGAGTTCGCGGTCGCCGCGCACGAGGGCGGCCACAGGTTTTTCGTCCACCACGAGCAGTAGCGTCTTGACCACCTTGGAAGCGTCGGTGCCGAGGAATTCACAGACTTCGGCCACGGTGTGCTTGCCGGGGGTGGCGACCTTTTCGAGCGCGGGAATGTCCTCGTCGCAGCGGCAGGTGCCGTCGGGGGCGTTGACCTTGGCCTTTTCAAGGTTGGCGGCAAAGTCGCAGGACTTGCAGGATGCGATGGTGTCCTCGCCGGTCTCTGCCAGCACCATGAATTCGTGGGAGAAGTCGCCGCCGATGGCACCGGAGTCTGCCTGTACCGGCTTGAAGCGCAGGCCGATGCGGGCAAATGCCTTCTTGTAGGCCTCGAACATGTTCCAGTAGGAGGCTTCGGCGCCGGTTTCGTCCTTGTCGAAGGAGTAGGCGTCCTTCATCATGAACTCGCGACCGCGCATGAGGCCGAAGCGCGGACGGATTTCGTCGCGGAATTTGGTCTGCACCTGATACAGGTTGATCGGCAGCTGCTTGTAGGAGCGGATTTCGCCGCGCACGAGATCGGTGATGACTTCCTCGTGGGTGGGGCCGAGGCAGTAGTCGCGACCATGGCGATCATTGAAGCGCAGCAGTTCCTTACCGTAGTAGTCCCAGCGGCCGGTCTCCTGCCAGAGGTCTGCGGGTTGGACCATGGGCAGGAGCACTTCCATGGCTCCGGCGTTGTCCATTTCCTCGCGGACGATGGCGGCGACCTTGTTCAGCGCGCGAAGGCCCAGCGGCAGGTAGTTGTAGATGCCGCTGGTGAGCTTGCGGATCATTCCGGCGCGGATGAGCAGCTTGTGGGAGACCACCTCGGCTTCCGAGGGGGCTTCCTTGAGGGTCGGGATATAATAGTTGGAAAGCTTCATTTAGCCTTTTCTCCTTTCTTCCAGGAATGATTCGATTTCTTTCATGAATTCGGGCAGTAGGTTCTCGTCGCCCCTGACCTTGCGCACCACCTCGCCCTTGCGGAAGATGATGCCGAGGCCACGTCCGCCGGCGATACCGATGTCGGCTTCGCGCGCTTCGCCCGGCCCGTTGACCACGCAGCCCATGACGGCGACGGTGAAATCTTCCTCGACGGTCTTCAGGGCGTCTTCCACTTTTTCGGCCAGTCCGATGAGGTCGATGTTGGTCCGTCCGCAGGTGGGGCAGGAGATGATCTCGGGGCCGCGTCTGCGGAGTTCGAGGGAGCGCAGTACCTCCCATGCCACCCCTACTTCGGCCACGGGGTCGTGGGTCAGGCTGACGCGCAGGGTGTCGCCGAGTCCCTGCCAGAGCAGGATGCCCAGTCCCACCGAGGACTTGACCGCGCCCCGCACGAGGGTCCCTGCTTCGGTGATGCCGATGTGCAGGGGGTAGTCGGTCTTTTCTGCTAGCAGGGAGTATGCAGCGATGGTGTTGAGTACGGACGAGGATTTCAGGGAAATCTTGGTGTCGTGAAAGCCGCGTTTTTCAAGCAGGGCCACGTGTTCCAGTGCGCTTTCGACCATGGCCTCAGGCGTGGGGCCGCCGTACTTGGCGAGTAGTTTCTTGTCCACGGAGCCGCTGTTGACGCCGATGCGAATCGGTGCGCCGCGATCCTTGGCGGCGTCCACCACGGCGTCCACCTTGTCGGCGCTGCCGATGTTGCCGGGATTGATGCGAAGCGCGTCTATCCCGGCATCCAGCGCAGCAAGGGCGAGGCGGTGGTCGAAGTGGATGTCCGCAACCAGCGGCACGGGCGACTGCGACTTGATCTGCGCAAGTACCGCCGCGGCCTTGTCGTCAGGCACGGCAAGCCGGACGATCTCGCACCCGGCGTCGGCCAGCGCGAGAATCTGGCTCACGGTGGAGATCGCGTCGCGCGTGTCGGTGTTGGTCATGCTCTGTACGCGTACGGGATTGTCCCCGCCGATGCCCACGCCGCCGATATCTATGGCTCTCGTCCTGTTACGCTTCATAAGGACGGGGACAATACCCCAAAACGCCCCGCAAGCCAAGAGCGGGAAGCGGTTCCGGGATTTTCAGGGTGCTGCGGAAAGGGGCATTGCAGCGAGCTGGCAAAGGGGGTGTCGATAATCACGAAAAGCGGACTCCCTTTCGCTTGCCTCACTGTGGCGGGAACCTGTATTCAGGGGATTGAATCAATCGGGAGAAACACGCTTTGTCAGCCATATTATCCGTTTCCGAACTCACCCGCGCGGTCAAGGACCTGCTTGAGGCCGAATTTCCCTTCGTCTGGGTGCGCGGCCAGATCACCAATCTCGGGCGGCCCGCCAGCGGGCATCTCTACTTTTCCCTCACCGACGGCGACTCGTTGGTGAACGTGGTCTGGTTCAAGGGCGCCCAGCGCAGCGCGGAGCCGGTCAGCAGGGGAGGCGAGGCCGTGAATCCCCTCACCGGCGAGGTGGAGGAGGAAAAGCCGCAAAGCCTGGCCGATGCGTTGGAGGACGGCATGGAGGTGCTCTGTGCCGGACGGCTCAACGTGTACGAGCCGCGCGGCCAGTATCAGCTGGTGGCCGAACTGGTGCAGGAGCAGGGCGTTGGCGATTTGCGCATGGCCTTTGAAGCCATGAAGCGCAAGCTGGCGGCCAAGGGATATTTCGAGGAAGACCGCAAAATGCAGATTCCGCGGGAGCCTGCTCGGGTTGCCGTGGTCACCTCGCCCACTGGTGCGGCAATTCGCGATTTTCTGCGCATTGCATCCACACGCGGAGTGGGCAGTGAAATTCGAATTCAGCCCACTGCCGTGCAGGGCGAGGCCGCGCCGGAGCAGATAGCGGCGGCGCTGGACGCCGTGGGCGACGAGGGTTGGGCGGACGTGGTGGTGCTCATCCGTGGCGGCGGTTCGCTGGAAGACCTGTGGGCCTTCAACACCGAGGTGGTGGCCGAAGCCATCTACCGTTCGCGCATTCCGGTTGTCTGCGGGGTGGGGCACGAGCCGGACGTGAGCATCGCGGATTACGTTGCCGATCTGCGGGTGGCGACGCCGTCCCATGCCGCTCAGGTTATCTGGAAGGATCGTGACACCATGCTTCAGGAGGTGGACCGGCTTGAAATGGACCTGACGCGGGCCTACCTCAAGACACTGGACGGGCACGAGCACGAATTGAAGCAGTTGCGGCGTGCGTTGGCGTGGCTGTCTCCCGTGCGACGCCTGGATCGCAGCACCGAGCAGGTCCGTTCGCTGGCTCTGCGGCTTGAGCGACTGGGCCGGGCGCACTATGAGTCCCGCCGGGAGCAGGCCGCGCGCTGGACCGGGCGGTTGACAAGGGCGTTCGGCACCGCCGACGTGGAGCGCGCCGTCGGGACGCTTCAGGACTATGCCGAGCGTATGCGCGATGCATCCCTGAGGCGGGTGGAGGACCGGGGTCGCGAGCTGGAGCTTGCCAAGGCCAATCTGGCGGGGCTGGATCCGGAGGCGCCATTGCAGCGTGGCTACAGCCTGATCCGCATCGGTGATGACGGGCCGTTTTTGCGCAGCCCGGACGAAGTTGCCGACGGCGACCGTCTGAGCATCCGCGTGCGTGACGGAAACCTTGCCGCAAGGGTTGAGAAGGAAGGCCCGGAAGGGTAAGGTCTGCGCATGCAAGGATATAAACGATTTTTCATAATTGCGGCTATGTTGCTCCTGCCCGTGCTCGCGCATGCGCAGAGCGTGGGGCTTCAGGACGGCGACGAGGCCGGTTTCGAAAACGCCACGGCCCCTGAGCCCGAAGCGGAACTCGTGCTGGCTCATCCCGAAACCGTGGCGCTGGGCGATCCGTTCGCGGTGCGCCTGACCTCGACCGTCCCGCTGGAGGATGTGTCGATTCATTGGGACGGCCGCAACATCGCGCCATCCATTTCCGTATGGAACGACAAGCACGTTGCGCTGGTCATGCTCGGAACCGACGTGCTCAACGCCAAGCCGGGCGAGAAGAGTCTCGTGGTCACGGCTTCGGCTGGCGACGCGTCTCGGGAATTCAAGGAAACGGTCACTATCAAGGACCGCAAGTTTCCTAGACAGGACCTGAAACTGCCGCCCAAGATGGTCACCCCGCCCAAGGAAGTGCTGGATCGCATCGCCCGGGAACGCAAGGTCATCGCCAAGGCCCGCGACCATTACAGCGCCGAGCGTCACTGGACACTGCCGTTCTACCGCCCGGTGCGCGGCGAGGTCTCCAGCGATTACGGCCTCAAGCGGTTCCTCAACGGCAAACCGCGCAATCCGCATCGCGGAATGGATTTCCGTTCGCCCATGAAGAATCCCATCAAGAGCGTGGCCGACGGCGTGGTCACCCTTGTGGATGATCATTACTATGCGGGAAAATCCGTCTATGTGGATCACGGCAACGGGGTGGTGAGCATGTATTTCCACCTTTCCGAGCCCACCGTGAAGGAAGGTGACAGCGTCGAACGCGGGCAGACCGTGGGACTTACCGGCGCCACCGGACGCGTTACGGGGCCGCATCTGCACATGTCCATCGCCGTGCAGGGACGGCTGGTGAATCCGGCTCCGCTGTTCAAGACGAGCGCGGACGATCTGCTTAAACAATAGGTTTTGCCACGGGCCGTTTCCTCATGTGGAGGCGGCCCGCATCATGTCAAATATACCGGCCCGGACCGGCGACAAGGCGACGCGCGTCGCTGGAGGCGCACAGCATGTCTGAACCGACTTTTGAAAAGAAACTGGAACGGCTCCGCGAGATAGTGGAGCGCCTTGAGCGTGGCGAACTGCCCCTTGAAGAGGGCGTCTCCCTTTACAAGGAAGGCCTTGAACTCGCCAAGGGATGCGGCGGCCACCTGGAAAAGGCGCGCCATGAGGTCAAGATCGTCAGCGAGGGGCTGGTCAAGGAATTCGAGGCGCTGGATGCGCCGCTGGAGGAGGAAGACTAGTGTCCGTCAAAGACGAACTCATGCGGCGTGCCGCCGAAGTGGAAACCTTTCTTGAAGGCTGCCTGAAGGACCGGGATATCCCGGATTCGCTGCGCGAAGCCATGGAATACAGCCTGCTTGCGGGCGGCAAACGTCTGCGGCCGGTGCTGGGCCTTTCGTGGTGCGGGATGCTCGGCGGCGAGCCGGACAGGGCCATGCCGTTTGCCGCGAGTCTCGAATGCATCCATACCTACTCGCTGGTGCACGACGATCTGCCCGCCATGGATGATGACGATCTCCGGCGCGGCAAGCCCTCGAATCACAAGAAATTCGGCGAGGCCGAGGCCATCCTCGCGGGTGACGGATTGCTTACCGAAGCCTTCACGCTCATGACCGAGAGCGCGCTGGAGAAAGGGCTTCCCGCCCGTGACGTGCTGCGGGCCGTGAACGTGCTGGCGCGTTCCGCCGGAGCCGGTGGCATGGTAGGCGGCCAGTCGGTGGACATGGCCCAGACCGGCCGGGCGGGGCAGGTCCCGCTGGAAGAGCTTCAGGCCATGCACGCCATGAAGACCGGCGCGCTCATCACGGCCGCGTGCGAATGCGGCGCGATTCTCTCCGGCAGGGGCGAAACGCACGAGCTGGCCGCGCGGGCCTTCGGCAAGGCCGTGGGCGTGGCTTTTCAGATCGTGGATGACGTGCTGGACGTGGTGGGCGACGAGAAGACCCTCGGCAAGCCCGTGGGGAGCGATGAAGGGGCCGGAAAGAGTACCTATCCGTCGCTTGTGGGGCTGGAGCGGAGCATGGAGCTGGCCCGGGCCCACGTGGACGGCGCGCTGAAGCATCTTGAGCCGTATGAGGGCGCTGATGCGGAATTCCTCGGGGAACTGGCTCGTTACATTGTGGACAGAGTTCAATGATTGGACTATGGTCTCTGCGCTCATGACCAAGGAAGAAAAGACCAAACCCGCACTATTGCCCAGCATCGAAGGGCCCCGCGATGTCCAGAGGCTGGAGCCGGACGAGCTCAAGATTCTGGCAGAAGAGCTTCGGCAGACCATCATTGGACAGGTCTCCGGTGGCGGCGGTCATCTGGCCCCGTCGCTCGGCGTGATCGAGCTGACGCTTGCCCTGTTCCGCGCCTTCGACTTCGAGCGTGACCGCATCGTCTGGGACGTGGGGCATCAGGCCTACGCCCACAAACTGCTTACCGGACGCTATTCGCGCTTCGATACCCTTCGCCGCAAGGACGGACTCAGCGGCTTCCCCCGCATGGAGGAAAGCCCTTACGACCATTTCGGTGTCGGGCATTCGTCCACGTCCATCTCCGCCGCGCTCGGCATGGCCATGGCCCGTGACCTGAAGGGCGAGAACCACGAGGTGGTCTCGGTCATCGGCGACGGCTCCATGACAGCAGGGCTGGCCTACGAGGGACTCAATCAGGCTGGCGGAATGGGCCGCAAGATGGTCGTGGTGCTCAACGACAACGAGATGTCCATCTCCAGAAACGTGGGCGCCCTGTCCTCCTTCCTGAGCCGGAAACTGAGCACGCCGCTGCTGCAGCGCTTCAAGGACGAAGTGGAGCAGTGGGTGAGCGGTGTTCCCAAGTTCGGCGACGAGCTGGCCATGTACGTCAAACGCTCCGGCGACTCCCTCAAGACGTTCTTCACTCCGGGGATGCTCTTCGAGGCGTTTCGTTTCACTTATGTCGGCCCCATCAACGGGCACGACATGGGCGAGATGGTCAAGGTCTTCGAACAGGTCAAACGCATCGACAAGCCGGTGCTGGTCCACGTCCTCACCAAGAAGGGCAAGGGCTACGAACCAGCCGAGAACAATCCGACATATTTCCACGGCGTGGGGCGCTTCGAGCCGGAAACCGGCTTGGCGCGCAAGTTCTCAGGCCCCGGTCTGCCGTCCTACACGGAAATTTTCGGCGACATGCTGTGCCGTCTGGCAGACAAGGACGAGCGCATCATGGCCATCACCGCCGCCATGCCCGAGGGCACCGGCACGGACTGCTTCCGCAAGAAGCATCCTGAGCGGTTCGTGGATGTGGGCATCTGCGAACAGCACGCCGTTACCTTTGCCGCGGGACTCGCCACGCAGGGCTACCGCCCGGCAGTGGCCATCTATTCGACCTTCATGCAACGCTCTTATGATCAGATCGTGCACGACGTCTGCCTGCAGAATCTGGATGTGAAATTCTTCCTCGATCGCGGTGGACTTGTGGGCGAGGACGGGGCCACGCATCATGGCACTTTCGACATGAGCTTTCTGCGGCACATCCCGAACCTCACGCTCATGGCTCCCAAGGACGAAGCGGAACTGGCGCGCATGATGGTCACCGCATTCTCCACCCAGGGTCCGGTTGCGGTCCGTTATCCGCGTGGAACCGGCGTGGGGGCGGAAGTGGAAGACGATCCCAAACCGTTCGAACTCGGCGAAGGCGAAGTGGTTCACGAGGGCGAAGACGCGCTTGTGGTGGCCGTCGGTTCGCGGGTGTATCCAGCCATGGAAGCCGCGATGGAGCTGGAAACCGAGGGACGCGGCGTCACGGTTTTCAACGCACGCTTCATCAAGCCCCTGCCGGAAAAGCAGATCCTTGAGCTGGTCAATCGCTTTGACCGCGTGCTCGTTGTCGAGGAAAACGCCAAGGCCGGCGGGTTCGGTTCCGCCGTGTTGGAACTGATTGCCGACAACGGTTTGCTCGCGGGCAAGAACGTACAGCGTCTGGGCATTCCCGATGAGTTCGTGGAGCACGGCACCCAGAAGGAACTGCGCGCCATGCTCGGCATCGACAAGGTGGGCATCCGAAACGCCGTCAGCGCGCTGTTCGACTAGTCCCCCGGGCCTTTTTCAAACGCCTCCCGTATCTTTTCGACGCGCCTGCGGTTCGCGCCGAGGTCCCAGTATCCCACACGGGACGCTGAACGGACATGTATCGCCTTGTCCTCTTCCCGCAGCAGAAATGACACGTCGTCTACGAAACCGAAAAGCTTCGTTGTAAATTCGGCCTGAAAACCTTCGGGGTTCGATGAGACGATTGTAGCCCCTTCTATTTTTTCCACGATGCGTTTGAGTCGGTTAAGTGCTTCTTCGCCCGACCCTTCGAAGGTCAAGGGGGCGATGTGATGGTCCGGATCGCTTTCCAGACTGTTCACGCAGTTGGGTGTATTCGGACACGGATCCAGCGGCGTCTGCTTCACGGGCGATTCTCCGGGGTCGGCCTCGCAACCTGCAAGGGTCAGGACCAAAATGAGGGGAATGACTTTTCGAATGTTCATTTCTCCCCTGTACCATGCCTAGACGGCGAGTTCCATGTTGACACCGCCGATGATTCGTCTACCTTCCGGTTCCACAGGAGGATGTAAAAATGAATCAGTGCCCTTGCGGTTCCGAAAGGAAATACGACGAATGTTGCGGACCCATCATCAGCGGCGAAGCGGCGGCTCCCACTGCCGAAGCCCTGATGCGTTCGCGTTACAGCGCTTATGTTGTCGGCGCCATTGACTATCTCAAGGACAGCCTGGCTCCGGAAAGCCACGGCGATCATGACGAGGAATCGGTCCGCGAGTGGTCCGAATCCGCCGAATGGCTCGGCCTGAGCATCGATGCCACCAGCCTCGGGCTGGAGAGCGACGAGACCGGCGTTGTGGACTTCACTGCCCGTTATCGCCAGAAGGGGCAGAACGTGGAATACCGCGAGCGCAGCACCTTCGAAAAGCGTGACGGAAAATGGCTCTACGTGGACGGCCATGCGCTGCCGCCCGAGACCTATGTGCGAGAGACCCCCAAGGTGGGACGCAACGAGCCGTGCCCCTGCGGGTCCGGCAAGAAGTTCAAGAAGTGCTGCGCCTGATTCGCTTTTGAAATGATGAAAGGCCCGGAACGCGTGAGTGTTCCGGGCCTTTGCTTATTGCTGCGATCGGGATCAGATGATGCTGCCGAAGGGGTTCTCTCCCTTGATGCGGACCTCGGAGGCCTTGGGTGCCGGGCCGGAATCGTTCAAGGTGAACTCCACTTCCTCACCCGGATGCAGGGTCTGAAAGCCGTTGCGGAATATCTCGGTGTAATGGACGAAAATATCCTCGCCGTCCTCGGCGGTGATGAACCCGAACCCTTCCCGCTCGTTGAACCAGCTGACCTTTCCGGTGCTCCGCATCGCATGACTCCCGTGTGAATTCTCTTTATCCGTTCATAGCACCGTGGCCTGTTCCCGGCAACGTGCTCCTTACCCGGGACCTTCGGTCATTTCGATGCGGCCGTTCGCCATGTGAAGACGCCGGTTCACGCTCTGCGGAAAGTCTCCTTCATGATGCGAAATAAGGATAACGGGCATCCCGCAACGGATGAGTCGGTCAAGGGTATGCCGCATGGACTGTCGTGATTCGGCGTCCAGCCCGGAGAGCGGTTCGTCCAGAAGCAGCAGCCACGGTTCGCCGGCTATGGCCCGAGTCAGCAGCACGCGCCTGCGCTGGCCGTGGGAGAGTGTCTCCATGCGCCGCTCGGCAAGCTCCGGCAGTCCGGTAAAGGCAAGCAGTTCCCGCGCACGCTCCTGTTGGACCGCGCTTGGGGTTTCGTAAAGCCCGACGGTCCCGAACATACCGGAAAGCACGGTCTCCAGCACCGTGTCGCGGCAGTGCGGCAGGCGGGCGAACAGTCCGTGCATCTCAGGTGAGACAACGGCCATGCGTCTGCGATGCGTCTCCCCTGTGTCGTTGCCGCCGAACCGTTCCACAGTGCCTTCGTCCGCAAAGGGGGCCACGTCGCCGAGTATCAGTTTGAGAAAAGTACTTTTGCCCGCGCCGTTGTCACCCGATACGGCCCACGCCTCGCCGGGGAGCATGGTGAAGTCGATGGCGTGAAGAATCTTTTGTCCGTGCATGACCACGTCGGCATCCCGGATGCGTACGATGAAGTCCATGAGGGCGGGTTTCGGCAGCACAGGACAGTGAAGTGTCTCGCCGGATGCACCCGGTTCAGCGGGCTTGCCGAGATGAAAGGTCTGTCGGATGCAGCCGGGGAGGTCTTTCCTGCGGTGTGCCGTGACCACGAGGGTGGCTCTTTCCGCCAGTGTTTCCAGCAGCTCTATCGCAGTTTTCCGGGATGACGCGTCCAGTCCGTCCATGCACTCATCCAGAAGGATGACGTCTGGCTCCGGCGCACAGGCGCGGGCCATCAGTACACGACGCAACTGACCGGTGGACATGGCCTGGGCAGGGATGTCCGCAAGCTCGGCCGCCCGCATTCTCCTCAAGGCCGTGTCCGCCTTTGCCAGCATTTTCGCGTCGGGCTGCTCGTACAGCAGCGGCGTATCGAAAAAGCCCGCGAGCACGATTTCCCGGCCAGTGGCCTTGCTCCCGGAGTCTTCGTAAAAGTCCTGCATGTCGCCTGAAACCATGCCGATGCGGTGGCGCAATCCGAGCGGATCATTCTGTACGCCGTTTTCCGTCTCGAAGGTGCGACTGGATTCGTTGTCGGGCGGCATGTCGCCGCGAATGACACGAAGCAGGGTCGTCTTTCCGGCCCCGTTGGGGCCGAGCACGGCGGTATGAGTTCCCGGTGTGATGGCGACCGAGGCGACTTCAAGCAACTTTCTGCCTTCGCGGGTGACACTGGCGTTGGATATCGTGATGCGCAACATGCCCGGATGGTTGCGCGAAACGTCTCAGGATGCAAGCAGAATGCGCTTTGCAAAATGCGGTCGCGCCCTGTAACCTTCGGGCCATGACCGAAACCGTGGCCCTTGCCCGCATAATGGAATACGAGTCGAAACTGCTGGACGCGGCGGTTGAATTGCTCATGGACGAAGCCGGATTCCGGCCATCGCGCGGCGAGCGCGTGCTGGTCAAGCCGAATCTGGTCAACTCCACCAACGCGGCCGTGTCCTGCACGCATCCGCTGGTGGTGCGCGCAGCCTGCCGGTTTCTGCTGGATCGGGGCGTGCGCGTCACCGTTGCGGACTCCCCGGCCTTCGGCTCCGCGGCGCAGGTGGCGAAGGCGTCAGGGCTTGTCGAAGCGCTGAAAGCGCTTGGCCTTGAGGTTCGGGGGCTTGCCGCTGCGCAGAAGACCACGCTGCCGTGCGGTGTGGAAATAGGTGTCTCCAGACATGCCTTGGAGGCCGAGGCCATTCTGAACGTGCCGAGACTCAAGGCACACTGCCAGATGCGGGTGACCGGGGCGGTCAAGAACCTGTTCGGCTGCGTGAGCGGCGCGCGAAAGGCGTTGGCGCACAACCGGCTGGGCAATCGTCCGGACCTGTTCGCCGCCATGGTGGTGGACATCTGCGAGCTGGTGCCGCACAGCGTCTCCCTCATGGATGCAGTGCGCCCCATGCATCGAAACGGACCCGTAAAAGGGGAGGCCTACGAATTGGGAATGCTCGGAGCTTCCGCATCACCGCACGCCGTGGACGCCATGGTCTATGAAATGCTGAATCTTTCCCCTTCGCAGGTGCCGCTGTGGGCCGAGGCCCTGCGCCGCGATTTGCCCGGTGCGCAGCCCGGCGAGCTGCGGTATCCCCTTGAGCGGCCGCAGAGCTTCGATGTGTCGGGCATGGTCATTCCCGAGAAACTGGAGCCCGTTCGCTTTGATCCGTTCAGGGTTTTCAAGGGCCGTATCAAGAGCCTGAAAAAACGTCTTTGCGGGGATTGAGTTCCCTTGCTTCGGATGCCTGTCGGCGGTAGTGTCTGCTCATGAATTCGGGCGAAACGGACATGATACGGCGCAGGTACGCCGTGAGTGGGCAGGTACAGGGCGTCGGCTTCCGGCCTTTCGTCTATCGTATCGCCTCGGAGAACGGGGTGACGGGAACCGTGCTCAACGGTTCGCAGGGTGTGCTCGCGGAGGTGCAGGGCAGCCGTGCGCAGGTGGACGGCTTCGGCCGTGATCTGGCAGAAAAGGTGCCGCCGCTGGCCCGCATCGTCTCGCTTGCGTCCGAGGATCTGACGCCGGTGACGGGGGAGGATTCCTTCGAGATCATCGCCAGCGAGGGAGGGGAAGGGCACGATGTGCTCATCAGCCCGGACACCGCCACCTGCCCGGATTGTCTCGCGGATATGCGTGATCCGGAAAATCCACGCTACCGCTATCCGTTCACCAACTGCACCAATTGCGGCCCGCGCTACACCATTACACGCTCCATTCCCTACGACAGGCCGTTCACCTCCATGAGCTGTTTCCCGCTCTGCGAACGGTGCGATTCGGAATACACTGACCCGTTGGACCGTCGCTTTCATGCACAGCCCAATGCCTGCCCGGACTGCGGGCCACAGGTCTGGCTCGCGGACGGCGAAGGCGGCGAAATCGCCAGAGGCGACGAAGCCATGCGCTTGCTAGCCGAGAAGCTGAAGGACGGGAAAGTTGCCGCGGTGAAGGGGCTGGGCGGCTACCATCTGGCCTGCGACGCCACCAACGCCGAGGCCGTGGACCGATTGCGCGAGCGCAAGAACCGCCCTGACAAGCCTCTGGCGGTGATGGTCCCGGATATGGACTGTGTGCGGCGGCTGGCCGAGGTTATGCCCGAGGACGAAGCATGGCTGACGGGCATTGCGCGGCCCATTGTGCTCATGGCCAAGCACCCTGAGCATCCGCTGCCGGAAACCGTTGCCCCGGATACGAATTTCATAGGTCTCATGCTACCATACACTCCGCTGCATCACGTGCTTTTCGAGCATCTTTCGGAAGGCGGTGGCGGGCTTTCGGCCCTGATCATGACCTCGGGCAACATGAGCAGCGAACCCATCAGCCTCGGTAATCGCGAGGCTCTTTCAAGGCTCTCCGGCATCGCGGACGTCTTTCTTTTCCATGACCGGGACATCCTCATCCGCTGTGATGATTCGGTTCTGCGCATGAACCCGTATTCCGGCAAGCCGATCATCCTGCGCCGAGCGCGCGGCTTCACGCCTTCCCCTGTCACGCTGGACGGCGACGGACCATGCGTTTTGGGCACAGGCCCGGAACTCAAGTGTGCGCTGACCCTGACCAAGGGGGGCATGGCTTTTCCGAGCCAGCATATCGGCAACATGGAGAACCTCGAAACCTACGGGTTCTACAGGGAAATACTGGCCCACATGCAGGATATCCTTCAGGTGTGCCCCGAGCTTGTAGTGCGTGACCTGCATCCGGACTACATGACCAGCACCCTCGCTGACGAGGTGGGAGCCCAGCTGCATGTTCCGGTGCTGGCCCTGCAGCATCACTACGCCCACATTCATGCCGTCATGGCCGAGAACGCGCTGCAAGGGTCGGTGCTCGGACTGGCGCTCGACGGCACCGGATACGGCGAGGACGGCACCATCTGGGGCGGAGAATGTTTATTCGTCAATGGCGAGACGCTGGAGCACGAGCGGCTGGCCCGTTTCGCGCATTTGCGGCTGCCCGGCGGGGAGGCTGCGGTTCGCGAGCCGTGGCGCATCGCGCGGGGAGCGCTGTGGGAGCTGGGATATCGCGAACCTGAGTTCTGGTGGCCGTGGCTGACGGAACATGAAGCCGCCGACAAATTTCTTTCGCAGGTTCTGGAGAAGGACATCAACTCGCCCCGCACCAGCAGTTGCGGACGGTTGTTCGATGCGGCCTCGGCCATGGTCGGACTTTGCTCGTCCATCAGCTACGAAGGGCAGGCCGCGATTCTGCTGGAAAAGGCGCAGGACATGGAGGAGCGTTCGGCCTATCCGTGCCCGCTGCTCACGGATGATCAGCCCGCCGTGCTCGATACGCTGACCCTGCTGGATGCCGTGCGCGAGGACGCGGCCAACGGCGTGGCTCCCGGCGTCATTGCGCGTCGGTTCCATTTAGGGTTGATCAATGGCCTTGCCGAACTGGCGGCGACCGTTGCGGAAAACCTCGGCTTGAACAGGATCGCGCTCTCCGGCGGGGTGATGCAGAATCTCACCATTGCCGTGGAATTGCCCATGGCGCTTGAAATGATAGGGCTGGAAGTGTTCATGCACACGCAGGTACCGCCCAACGATGGCTGCATTTCTTTGGGGCAGGCCGTGTGGGGGCGCAGAAAGCTGCTTCTGGACGAGTGAATTATGATCAAGACAAGACCATGAAAAAGGCCCGCCGTTTCCGGCGGGCCTTTTTCATTATGGGACAGCGCCTATTTGAAGGCTGCTGCGACAACCTCGGTGGCGTCGCGTCCGTCCGGCGTCTTCACGCCTTCGAGCCACTTGGCAACGATGTCCTGATTGTCGGTGATCCAGCGGCGCGCGACGTCGGCCGGATCTTCTTCCTTGTAGCCGTAATCGTGAATCCACATGCTCTGGGTTTCAGCGGTGACGTAGAGCTGGGAAAGAAACTTGGCCAGCTGCGGATAACGGGTGTCGAAATCGGCATTGGCGATGGTGTGCACCTTGCTCTGGCTGACGAGCTTGGTGGTGTTTTCGGTGCCTTCAAGGAACTTGATGTCCATGAGGACGTCCATCCAGTGGGGCTTCCAGCAACCGAAGACCACGGCTTCGTTCTGGCGCATCTTGTCGCGGGCCTGACCAAGCATGATGGGCGTGGTGCTTGCGACCTGTTCCCAGTCGCCAAGGCCGTCGGCGTTGGCCTTGATCATTTCGTCCACGGCGGTGTGCATGCCGGATCCGGCTTCGATGTTGTAGATGGTGTGGTCGAATTTATCGGCGTACTTGTCGAGGTCCGCGACGCTGCGCACGCCTTCTTCCCATGTCTTGGTCGGCACGCACAGGCTGATGATGGCTTCATCAAGGTTGGTGCCGAGTATTTCCACGCTGCCCTCTTCGAGCACCGGGTTGAGCATATCGTTCTGGGCCGGGACCCAAGCGGCGAGGTACACGTCCACGTCGCCTTGGGGCATGCCCTTGTAGATGATGGGCGGTCCCACCTGAAGTTGCTCGGTTTCATAGCCGAGACTTTCCGAAATCTGGCAGACGATTTCCGTCTTGACGGTGACGCCGGGCCACGGCGGAGTGGCGAAGCGGATGGCGTCTTTGGCGAATGCGGTGGAACTGATGACGAGTACGAGGCAAAAGGTCAGAAAGAAAACAATGTTTTTTTTCTGCAAGAGATCCTCCTGATCTAAATGTAGATGAAAAAGAAAAATAAAAATGAAGTTCGTCCCAACATCCCCTGTGGATGTTGCCGACACGTTCTTCAATATATGGCTTTGCTGTTTAGCACGGAAATCCAATATTGACAAATCCGTGTTTTCGAGTCTTGGAAAAGTTGCAAATCTTTTCCATTTCCTTTCTCGGTGAGGTTCAGGTTCAACGACGCAGAAAGGCTGTTTCCATCCCGCATCGACGTTGCAAAAAAAGCCCCGCGTTCCAAGGGGACGCGGGGCTTTTTCAGGTGTATGTGGGGCGGCTTCATGACATGTCGTGGGCCAGTCTGCCGAGGGTGCGGATGCCGCCTGCGATTTCGTCTGTCCAGACACCGCCGCAGCTCAGGCGGATGTTGCTGGTGAACCGGTCGCGCGTGGTGAAGATGCCGCCGGGCGCAAGGCCGATGCCCCGTTCGCGGGCCTCGAAAAAGAATTCCACGCCGTCCACGCCGCCGGGGAGCGTCACCCAGAGCACGCTGCCGCCCTGAGGATGCGTGACGCGGGTGCCTTCGGGGAAGTGGCGTTTGAGTTCGAGCTGCATGGTGTCCATGCTGCGGCGGATGGCGTGGCGTATCTTGGTGAGCTGCTTTTCCATGCGTCCCTCGCGGAGAAAGTCGGCCATGGCCGCCTGTGTCGGGGTGGCGGAACAGACGTTGGTGGTCGCTTTGATCTCCCGCGCTTTGTCCAGAAAACGGCCCGGCAGCATCCAGCCGATGCGCCAGCCCGGGGCCACGGTCTTGGACAGGGAGGAGCACATCATCACCAGCCCTTTCTCGTCGAACTGCTTGTAGGTGCCGGGGCGTTTGGGGCCGAAGTGGATGTCAGATGAAACGTCGTCTTCGATAAGCGGAATATCCATGTATTCCAGCAGGCGGACGATTTCACGCTTGGTGTCGTCCGGCGTGAGGGATCCGTCCGGATTAGCGAAGTTTGGCACGAGGATGCAGGCCATGACGTCGTACGTGGCCGCCGCATCCGCCACCAGAGCCGGATCCAGGCCTCCGTCGGGGCTGGTTTCCACCTCGATGGCGCGCAGTCCGAGCGTTTCCAGCAACTGTAGGAAACAGAAATAGGCGGGCGACTGCACGACGACATTGTCGCCGGGCCGCGTGATGCAGCGCAGGGCGATGTACAATGCTTCCATTGCCCCGTTGGTCACCAGAACCTGATCATGACGGACCGGAATATCCGCCTCCAGTGAGCGATGTGCGATCTGTCTTCGCAGCTCCGGATTGCCGGGGACCAGTTCATACGACAGGCCGAGATCGCCATTTTCTCGGCTGTGGCGTGACAGGAGCCGTCCCAGTTCGCGGGTGGGCAGCAGGCTCGGGTGCGGCGCGATGATGCCCAGCGGCACGGCCTCTTTTGTTCCAACGTAGTCCAGCACCGTGCGAATAAGCCCGGCGCGGGTCACGGGACGCGGCGGCTGGGCGGGAAGCGGATCGGCATCCGGCGCGGGCAGACGCTGCCCGGTCTGAATGACGAAATATCCCGAGCGCGGGCGGGCTTCCACCACGCCTTTGCGTTCCAGTTCACTGTATGCCTGCGTGGCCGTGGAAATGCTGACCCCCATGTCTCGGCCGAGCTTGCGCAGCGAGGGGAGCCTGTCGCCAAGCCCCAGCGTTCCATTGCCGATCATGTCCATGATGCGTTGCTCAACGCTTTGATATCTGTAATCCGCCATCGGTTCTCTCGCTTAAAACTGTCATGGTCGCCGCTTTGTTTTCTGCATCTGTACCGATAGCAGCGCCGAATCGATTTCGCAACAGCCCCGCAGCCGTGGCGGTTCGGTGAGTGGCAGTCTGTACTGATTAAATTTTATGAATCTGTATCTGTACTGCTGGCAGATGATCGGGTTTACTGTGCGGGAAAACAGGGTATGGTCGGCGAGACGTCGTCGCCGTGCCGCGACGGAGGAGTCATGCAGGAACGCGTCATCGACAGTGGAAAGGACAGGGGAGCCGTGTTTCAGGCCGCACGAAAGATAGCGCCGCTGGCCATGGGATACATTCCGGTCGGCATGGCCTTCGGGGTTCTGGCTCAGAAGGCAGGCCTGAGCGTGCTCAATGCCGTGCTCATGTCCGTGTTCGTCTACGCGGGCAGCGCGCAGCTCATCGCTGTGGGCATGTTCGCCGCGGGTGCTCCGCCGGTGAGCATCATCCTGACCACCTTTGTGGTCAACCTGCGGCACCTGCTGATGTCTGCCGCGCTGGCTCCGCATCTTTCCAAGTGGGGGCTCGGCCGCATGGCCGCTTTCTGTTACCAACTCACCGACGAGACCTTTGCGCTTCATTCCATGCGCTTTGCGGAAGGCGACCGGGACCGGCGGCAGACCTTCATGATCAACGCCATGGCCCAGACCGTGTGGATTCTTTCCTCGTGGGCGGGCGCACTGGCAGGAAGCGGAGTCCCCGACGTGAAGCCGCTGGCGCTCGATTACGCGCTCCCGGCCATGTTCATCGGGCTGCTCGCCATGCAGGCCGAAAACGGTCTCAAGTGGCTCACCGCCGGGTTTACGGGCCTCACCGCCGTGGTTCTGGTGCAGGCGGGGCTCGACCAGTGGAGCGTGATCGTGGCCACGGTCATTGGCGCAACCTTTGGCGCGGGAGTGGAAACATGGACCAAAAAATAGTATTTTTGACCATCCTCGGCATGGCTGCGGTGACCTACATTCCCCGTGCCGCCCCCATGCTGGCGCTGGCCGCGCGAGGCATCCCTGAACCGGTGATGCGCTGGCTTTCCTACATTCCGGTGGCGGTGCTCTCGGCCATGTTGGCTCCGTCGCTGCTGCTGCGTGAAGGCTCGTTCGACTTCGGCATGGACAATCTCTTTCTCTGGGCGGCGCTGCCGGCGTTCGCCCTCGCCATCAAGACGCGCAGTTTTTTCGGCACCGTGGCTTTGGGCATGGGGCTGGTGGCTGCGGGACGCTTTTTTCTCGGAGGGTAGTGATGAAAACCATCGGGCTTATCGGCGGCATGAGCTGGGAATCCACCCGGCATTATTACGAGTTCATCAACGAGGCGGTGCGTGATCGTCTCGGCGGACTGCATTCCGCAAAGATAGCTCTGTACAGCGTGGATTTCGGCGAGATCGAACCCATGCTCGCCGCCGGTGACTGGGACGGCCTTGCCTCTGAGCTTTCCACCGTGGGGCGCAACGTTCAGGCCTGCGGTGCCGACATGCTCCTGATCTGCACCAATACCATGCATCGGCTCGCGCCGCAGGTCGCCGAAGTCGTGAACATCCCGCTACTGCACATTGCGGATGCCACCGCCGAGGCGGTCAAGGCTGCCGGGCTTTCACGAATCGGCCTTCTGGGTACCCGTCCCACCATGGTGGAGGATTTTTACCGGGGACGGCTGGAACAGCATGGTCTGGATGTAATTCTGCCCGAGGATGCTGACATGGACCTTGTGCACGGCGTTATATTTGACGAGCTGTGCCTCGGGCGCGTGGAAGCCGCATCGAAAAAGGAATACTGTCGTATCATCGATTCCATGCGGGAGCGCGGAGCGCAGGGTGTGATACTCGGCTGCACGGAGATCGCCATGCTTCTGGACAGGCAGGACTGCCCGTTGCCGCTGTTCGATACCACGCACATCCACGCCATGGCCGCCGTGGAAGCCGCGTTGGACTGAAAAAGGGCCTCTTTCAGCCTTTACTTGACCCGTTTTCAAGGCGCGATTAAGGTTCCGGCGCGGTTTGGGCCGCACTACACCTTAGGAGGCAGCCTTTGAAAAGTCTTGAAGTACCCACCCTGAAGAACGCGCTGGAACGCAGCGTGGAGCAGTATGCCGACCGCCCCGCCCTGACATTCGTGGAAGGGGAGCCGCTCACCTACGCGAGATTCCACCAGATGGTGCGCGATGTCTCTCTGCTTCTGCAAAGCAGGGGCGTGGTGCCGGGAGACAAGGTCGCCCTCATCGGGGAGAACATGCCGCACTGGGGCGTGGCCTACTTCGCGGTGACCTGCATGGGTTGCGTAATCGTGCCGATCCTTCAGGAATTCCACGTGAGCGCAGTGCATCACATCCTGCGCCACTCCGAAGCCAAGGCGGTCTTCGCCTCCAAACGTTATTTCGACAAGGTGGAGGAGTGCGAGGCCGAAGACCTGCACACCCGGATCATTCTCGACGACCTCTCCCTCGTTTCCGAAGAGGACAACTTCAAGACCAATTTCCGCGAAGCAATGGCTCAGGCCCGCGCCTGGTACGACCGCATGCGCGAGAAGGTCATGAACTATTTCGACAAGGGCACTTCGGACATCACTCCGGAGAGCCTCGCGGCCATCCTGTACACTTCCGGCACCACCGGTCATTCCAAGGGCGTGATGCTCACGCACGAGAACATCGTGTTCAACGCCGAGTCCACGGCCAATATCGTGAACGTGAATCACGAGGACAGGCTTTTGTCCGTGCTGCCGCTTTCGCATACCTACGAGTGTACGCTGGGGCTCATCCTGCCCCTGACGCGTGGCGCATCCGTGCACTATCTCCAGAAGCCGCCCACCCCGCGCACCCTGATTCCAGCCATGCAGAAGGTGAAGCCTACCTACCTGCTGCTGGTGCCGCTGGTGATCGAAAAGATTTACCGCAACCGCATCCTGCCCAAGCTCAGCGGCAACGCTTTTGGTCGCAATCTCATGAAGCTCGGCGCGGGCAAGAAAAAGCTGCAGCAGGTGGCGGGAAGGAAGCTGATGGAGTCCTTCGGCGGCAATATCAAGTGCATCCCCATCGGCGGGGCTTTCCTTGCTCCCGAAGTGGAACTCTTCATGCGAAATGCGGACATCCCGTACGCCATCGGCTACGGCATGACCGAAACGTCGCCGCTCATCTCCGGCAGCAAGCCGGCGGACACGCGTTTCCGCGGCGCGGGAAAGACCATCCCGCAGGTGGAAATCACGATCGACAACGCGGATCCTCAGACCGGCGAGGGTGAAATCCTCGTGAAAGGCCCCAACGTCATGCAGGGGTATTACAAGGCTCCGGCCGTGACCGAGGAAGTCTTCACCGAGGACGGCTGGCTGCGCACCGGCGATCTGGGTTACGTGGACGACGACGGCTATCTGTTCATCAAGGGCCGCCTCAAAAACGTGATCATTGGTCCCAGCGGCGAGAATATCTATCCCGAAGAAATCGAGGCGGCGGTCAACGACTGCGAATACGTGCTCGAATCGCTTGTCTTCCGTCAGGACAACCGCCTGTGCGCGAGAGTGCATCTCGATTACGACGCTCTGGACGCGAAGTACGGAACCCGTGACATGACGGAGACCAAGGCGCACGCAAAGGTGCAGGAAGTTCTCGACGGTATCCAGAAGAAGGTCAACGCTTCCGTTTCCAGCTTCAGCCGTCTTGCAAGGATCATTGAGCAGGTGGAACCGTTCGACAAGACTCCCACGCACAAGATCAAGCGCTACCTCTATGTTGACCCGGAGGAGAGTCGGAAGTAGCAGTAGAGGATGCACCATCTTCGATATCTACTGGTCGCCATGCTGATTCTGGCGGCCACTCCGGCTTACGGCTCGGGCGAGTCCGGCATGACGCACTTTGCCCAGGGCAATGAATATGTCCGCACCGGGCGGCTCGAAGCCGCGGTCAATGAATTCTCCAAAGCGGTCGGCGCGGATCCGTCCAAGGCCGAGTATCGCTTCAACCGCGGGTTGGCACTGCAACGGCTCGGAAGGACGCGTGAGGCCTTGCGGGATTTTCAGGCAGCCGCCGATCTGGCGCCAGCCCGTTTTTCCTTCTCCCTGACCCTTGCCGCGTCCCTGCATGCCGACGGGCAGAACGAGAAGGCGCTCAAGGCGTTTGATCATGCGCTGACGCTGCGGCCCGACTCGGCCCGTGCCCATGGCGGCAGGGCCGCTGCTCTTGCCGCGCTGGGAAGGAAAAACGAGGCGCTTGAAGCCTATGACGCGGCCGTGCGTCTGGCTCCCTCCACCGCAGCTCTGTACAGGGAACGCGGCAATCTCCTGTTCAAAGGCGGCGACCCCGAAGCCGCTCTGTCCGATTTCCGTCGCGCCGCGAAGATTTCCCCCGACAACATGAAGGTTCAGGCCCGGATCGGTGCCGCGCTCATGTCCCTTGGTCGTTATGCCGAGGCCGAGCGGGTATTCGATGCCGTGCTCGACGCGGACCCGGGTGACGCGACCACGCTTGCCAACCGGGGGTATGTCCGGGCCATGCAGGGCAGGATGTCCGAGGCTGCCGCCGACTTCGAGGCGGCGGTGGAGCAGGCCCCCGAGTGGGCTCAGGGTCGGCTGCTTCGTGCGGACTTTCTGCGTATGAATGGCCGGCACGAGGAGGCGCTCGAAGAGTATAGGCGCGGCCTTGAGGCCGGTGGTGATCCGTTGGCCGTGGCAATGGGGCGCGGGGTGACCCTTCAGGGCATGGGACGTTATGAAGATGCGCTGAAGGTCTACGCCGATGCCACTGAGAAGCATCCGGTGACCATGGCTCCCCGGCAGGCCAGAGCGGGGTTGCTGCTTTCGCTCGGGCGCGCCGAGGCAGCCGAGGAAGAGGCTGAGGCCATGATCGCCCTGCATCGGGGCAGTCCTGCGGGATACGTGGTCAAGGGTCGGGCTCTCATGAAAATGCGGCAACCTGCCAAAGCTCTTGAAACCTATTCCAAGGCGGTTGAAATCGCTCCGGAGAATGCCGCGCTGTATGTGGAAAAAGCGGGAGTGTTGCGCGCTCTCGGACATCGGGATGAAGCGGTCGCCAGTCTGGATCAGGCTCTGGCACTGAATTCGGAACTGGCTCGTGCCAGAGCGCTCCGGGGGCGTATGCTCGCCGAGGCCGGAGATATGCAGGGCGCTCTGAATGATTTTGATGCCTACCTGAAACAGCAGCCTTCCGACGCCTCGGTCCTTGCCATGCGCGGAACCGTCCTGGCGTCTCTCGGTCGCAGGGGCGAGGCGATCAGGGATCTCGACAAGGCGCTGCGCATCGGCGGGCGCAATGACTCCCTGCACGCGCGTCTCGGCAAATTGCTCGCCGAGGAAGGGCGATATCGTGAGGCGGAGTCGCATCTGGCGTTCGCCGCACCGACAAATGCCTCAGCCGCGCAGGAACTGGCCCGGGCCTACATGCAGTTGGGGCGCATGAACCGTGCGCTTGACGTGTTTGATCTCGCAGCCGAGCTGGCGCCTTCGGAAGTTCCGGTGCTGCTGGACCGCGCCGAGGTCCTGCGGCAGCTCAGGCGGTATGACCAGTGGGTTGCCGCGCTCGACGAGGCTCTGATTCGGACTCCCGGGAGCTGGCGCGTGCTCAATCAGGCTGCATGGGCGCGGGCCACCTGTCCTGAAGCGAAATTTCGCGATGCGGAGAAGGCCCTGCTGTATGCCCGGAGCGCAAGCAATCTTTCGCCGGGTAATCCTTTCGTGCTCGATACGCTGGCCGCGGCTCATGCACGGGCCGGGAATTTCGGCAAGGCCGTGGAGTTTCAGCAGCAAGCGGTGAAGGCCTTTCGCAAGCACGTGAGCGATGAACAGGCGAAAGTCGCCGAAGAGCGTCTTGAACTGTACAGGGACGGCAAGGCGTACGTCATGCGTCCAGAAGCGGTTCATCCCGAGTAGAAGAACTTTCCAAGCCCCGTGGTGAAGACGATGACGCCGTATCCTGCGTGCTCGACCCAGGCAGCGGCAAGAGACTGCCTGCGTTCGTAAGTGCTGGCCAGTAACATGCCGCCTGCGAAGGACACCGCTATGGATGGCAGGTTGACGTAGACGATGTGCAGATAGGCGAAAGCCGTCGCACTCACGATCGTTAGGTTTCGTTCGCCGCCGAATAGCGGTCCGAAGCGTTTGTGCAGGTAGGTCCGATAGATGATTTCCTGCGGCAGAGCTGAAAGGAACGGATAGAGCAACACCACGAGTCCCCATGTCAGCGGACGCTCGATCGGGAAGGCAAAGAGTTGATCCGGAACGAGCAGGAGCGTCAGCAGCACGGCTCCCACGGCAACAAAGAGAAGTCTTCGGGTTATCTCGCGGCCCGCCTGTCCGAGCGCGGAAAACCGGAATTCGTGTTTCCAGAAAAAGCCGCGCATCAAGAGCATGACCACGCAGAAGATGGTCACGCCAAACAGGACAGAGAGCTTGGGGAGAGGGATGACCCCCAATGCGAAGACCGACGGCAGGACGGCATAGAGGAGCAGGAACTCGACGTAGGCACGCCCTGTTCTTGCGTCAGGCTTCGGCACCGAGGCCACCAGCCTGAAGACAGCGGCGGATGTATTCCTGAATCTCCTTTCTATCAAGCGGTTTGGCAAGGAAAAGGGTCGCTCCGAGCTTGAGAAGGTTGGATATCTCGCTCACCCCCACGACGGCGGACATGATGATGATCGGAAAATCGGCGAACTGCTGGTCGCCTCGCAACGTCTGGATAAGCTGTCGCCCGTCCATCTCCGGCATCATGATGTCCGTGAGCAGCATGTCGAATTTGTTGCTGGCCATCAGCGCTTCGTAGGCATGTTTCCCGTGCGGGCTGACAAACGCGACGTGGCCCATTTCTTCCACGATCTTGGACGCGAGCTTTTGCGAAATCCTGTCGTCCTCGGCTATGAGTATCTTGGCCATTGATCCCCCCTGTTTTACGATTCTCCCGTACGTTCTTTTGAATGGGAATTACCCTATCATGACGTGCGCGTAAAAGGGGTGATAATTTTCACGGTCCTGTCCCGGTTGTGGAGCCGGTGGGTTACCGGCTCCGTTCGCTGCGGCCTACATCTTCTCGACGCGCATGCAATCCTCGAAGGTGCATGTCAGCCTGTACTCCCCGTCGGACGCCCGCACGACGTATTCGTTGCCCGGAAAGAGCGTGACCGTGGGCGCAAAGGAATCGTTGACCATGACGTCCTTCGCCTCGCCGTTGGACTCGAAGCGAATGGTTGTCTGGTCGGCCAGCGACAGGACCTCGCCGTGGTGCAGGTCCAGCGGCAGGTCGTTTTGCGTGTACTGACTCATCTCTGTCCTCCTTGGGGTAGCGGTTTGCCTTACTGCAATATCTACTCCCCGGCATTCTCGCGGGGTATGAGAATCCGATACACTTGATGACGGTTCAGGAACGTGTCAAAGATGGTAGCCATGCCGCATACCTCCTTTGCATCCGACGTACGTATCAAGGTGCTTGTCGTGGGTCCTGATCCACGGGAGCGCGAGAGGGTATGCAGTATGCTTGGAGAGCAGAACTGTCTTGCGGCCGAGGCAGAGGATTTTCTGCTTGCGCGCGAATTGTGCGGCGATTTCGAGCCGGACCTCGTGATGGCGGACCTCGCCTCCGATCCGGAACAGGGAAGCGCCTTTCTGCGGCAGCTCAAGTCCCGTGGCGACAGTGCCCCTCCGGTGGTCTCCATCGGACGGCACTATGACTATCCGGAACTTTATCCCCGCTTTGCCGACTATGTCCCTGCCTCGCTCAAACGCCCTGTGAGCGCCCTGAGCCTGACCAACGTGCTGGGCTTTGCCGCCTTCAGCAGGAAGCACCGCGCATCCGTGGAGCGGCTTCAGTCCAGAAGCATCGAACAGGGCGAATTGCTGTACTCGCTCGTTTCCAATATGCCCGATTCCGCAGTCCTGCTCGACGGGAGCGGCAACATCGTGGCCATGAACGGTCCTGCGCAGAGCGAGATGACGGTCCCGGCCATGCAGCTTTTCGGCGCCGCGTATCTTTCCGTGTTGCCGGACGCGGTGGGCAGAGCCTACTCCGATGCCCTGCAAAGGGTTTTTGACGGCACGCCTTCCATCACCTTCAGAGTGCGTCGCGGCGGGGCTACCCTGGAGGTCTTCATGCGGCGCGTGGCCCGAGGGGAATGTCTAGAGGGCATCCTTGTGGTCAGCAAGGATGTGACGGCGCTCATGCAGTCCGAGCGGGAGCTTTCGGAAAACGAATTGCGGTACAGAAGCGTCTTCGAAGCCGGGCCGGACGCCATTTTGCTCGTCAACCGCGTCACCGGTGATGTGCTTGACTCCAACCGCGCCGCACGCCGTCTTTACGGATACTCCACCGACGAGCTGGAGCAGTTGAATTTCATCAGCGATCTGAGCGCGGAAAGCGACAGGGGAGTTGAGGTCCTTGCGGCGGAGGGTGGCAGGATGCCCATTCGCAAGCATCGTTGCCGTGACGGACGGGTGTTTCCCGCCGAGACGACCATGAGCCCGTTTTCCGTGGGCGGGCAGCAGGTTGCAACCGTGTTCGTTCGCGACATCACCAGCCGCAAGGTCGTGGAAGAGGCGCTGCGCGAGGGCGCTCGACTGTATCGTGCCGTGGTCGAGGATCAGACCGAATTCATTTGCCGGTACAAGCCCAGCGGCTCGCTCACCTTCGTGAACCGGGCCTATGCGAAATTTTTCGGTCGCGACGAAGATTCACTGATCGGTTCCGCCTTCGGGCCGGACATCCCGGACAGAGAAACGCGCAGGCGGTTGGACCGCTGGATGGAACGAGTCAGCCCCGCGGATCCGGTATATGAGCTGGAACAGCAGAACGTGCGGCATGACGGTGAGGTTCGCTGGATTCGCTGGGTTAACAGAGCCATCTTCGACCACCGTGGCAACCTCAGCGAATTTCAGGCCGTGGGCCGCGACATCACTCACAGCCGCCGGGCCGAAGAGGCGCTCAAGTTCGCCAACGAAGAGAAGGAACGCTTCCGCCTCAATCTGGAGGCCACGTTCCGAAGCATCCCGGACGCCATCATTACCGTTGATGCCCACATGCGCATAATCGCGAACAATAATGCGGCATATGGAATATGCGGCCTGTCCGATGCCGCATCGCTCGGCTGCGCCCTGTGCGACGTGGTGCAGAGCGAGCCCAATCCCTGCACTGAGGTGCTGGAGCAGGTGTTGCGCACCCGCCGACCCGTGAGAGGGTTTCAGGCCGAAATGCCGCTGGAGACCAGTGAACGGATGGTTGAGCTGAACTGTTCCCCGCTCTTGGACGAGGCCGGGACTTTCATTGGCGCGGTGCTCGTGGTCAGGGACATTTCACGCATTGCCGACCTTGAGAAGCGGCTTCAGGAGCGGCACGGTTTCCGGGGTATAGTGGGCAAGAGCGAGAAGATGCAGGATATCTATCGCCTGCTTGAGCAGCTCGCGTCGCTTGAAGCCACGGTCATGATTTGCGGGGAGTCCGGCACCGGAAAGGAGCTGGCCGCCGATGCCTTGCATTACGGCGGCTCGCGCGCCACGGGCAATATGGTCAAGGTGAACTGCTCGGCGCTTTCCGAAAGCCTGCTGGAGAGCGAGCTTTTCGGTCACGTCAAGGGTGCCTTCACCGGCGCCGTGCGCGACAAGGTGGGCCGCATTGAGGCAGCCGAAGGGGGAACCCTGTTCCTTGACGAAATTGCGGACATTTCCCCTCTGATTCAGCTCAAGCTGCTGCGTTTTCTGGAACAGAAGGAATATGAGCGCGTCGGCGAGTCCAGCACGCGCAAGGCTGACGTGCGCATCATTGCGGCCACGAACGTGGACCTTCGCGAGCGTGTGGAGGAAGGGACCTTTCGCGAGGACCTATTCTATCGCCTCAACGTCATGCCCGTGACTCTTCCACCGCTTCGTGAAAGGGAAGGTGACGTGCCATTGCTGGTCACTCATTTCATCAAGATTTTTTCCAAGAGTTTCGACAAGAAGTTGCTGGGCGTCTCCGAAGAGGTCATGGACCTGTTCCTGCGGTATACATGGCCGGGCAACATCCGGGAACTCAAGCATCTGCTGGAGCATGCCTGTATTCTGTGCCCCGGCGGCACCATCGGTACAAAGTATCTGAGGCCGGACGTGCTGGAGGCCATGGAATCCCGCCCTGCATCGGGAGCGCGTTTTATCCCCACCCGGCCTGCTGCGGGAGTTCGCGAGATCGAAGAGGCCATCATCAGCGCGGGGGGCAATAAATCCCGAGCCGCCGAGATTCTGGGCATTCACAGGGCCACTCTCTACCGCAAGATGAAGCAATTCGGCCTTGAAGCATAATAATAACACGTCGCATCGAGTTTTCTCGATCCTTCCAGTGACCTGAAATCCTTCAGTAAGAAGGGTTGTTCCCTAAGTTCTAATCATACTAACGCAGTGCACGCGGGCGGCGCATCCCTTTAGTGGGTTCACATGGGTTTGTGAAAACCCAAAGCTGGGGGATGGGATGCTCAGAACCGTGGAACTCGAGGATGTTTTGGCTATTTCGGAGCAAAAGCCCGTACTGGTGGCGTTCATCAGGCGCGGGCGAAGTGCTTCCGGGCAGATCGAAACGATGGAGATGATCTCACGCAGGCACGGGCCTGAGCTTTACTGCTGTCTGTATTCTTTCAAAAACATCGAGCTGGGGATGCGGCACTTTGGTGTGCGGGGCATCCCCAGCTTTCTTGTTGTGCTGAACGGGAGGGAAGTGGACCGTTTTATCGGCCTCGCCGAACCTCAGGATATGGAGCGTCTGGCCCGGAATGGAATGCAAGCCAGCTATCATGCCTCATTCCATGGCGGCGAGGAGTTGTTCGACTTCGATTGAAGTCGCTTTGCTGAATACCTTTCCATCAAGAAAAACCACGGGCAGTGCTGAGTGCCCTTCGTTTCGCAATATGGCGCTCATTTCCGCATTCTCGCGAAAAGCGGAAAGATTGTTCAGGCCATGAACCTTGTAGACCATCGCGTCTCCGAGCCGCTCCTTGACGTGCTGAAGAGCACTCATGAGCTTCTCCATCTCCGGGTCCGGGGCATCTCCGCAACATGGACATGGGACCTTGCTGACGAAAACTTCCAATTCATGACGCTTCAAGATTCTTTCCCTCCGTCGTTGGGGGTGGTTCAAACGGGGCGCCGAGTCGTTCAAGCGTTCGCCGCACGCCGGGCTTGAACGTGGCTTTGAGGCCATGACGCGATGGCGGTCCGCAGAGGACGACATCGGGATAAAGGTTTTCATGGAGCCGACGGGTGGCCTGCGTCGGGTCGGCGTTGTCCAGTACAAGCAGTCCCCAGTTGATCGAAGTCTCCCGCATGGCACGAAGTCCATCCGCCAAGGCGCGGAAGAGGCCGATCTTGAACCCTTCCAACTCCCCTGTGGCAAGATCGATGGGGATCAGCGATACAACGAGAACGGCATGCCCTTCGCGCCCAAGCTCATTGGCTTGGTCAAGAATGGCCTGCGCGTGGGAGTCGTTGGTCGCAAAGGCCATCACGCGCAGGGCGTCGGGGGGGCGCCGTTTTGTCAAACGCGGGAGGGGGCTGGGTGCGCTGCCGAGGAGCTTGGCGACTTCCGTCATGGTCGGCCGGTTCATCGGAGCGTGTTCCAGACAGGCTTCGGCTATTTCCTTTGCCTCCGGCGGCATGGTGTCGATTTCCAGCAGGCGTTGCAGCCGTCGGAAAACCTCGCGCCCCAGTTGGCCGACACGAAGAAGGCTGCGCATGTGCATCGGCGTGCCGAAAAGGTGATGCAGAATCAGGCCGAAAGCATACACATCCGACAAATTGTTTCCTCTGACCCCGCGAAGCTGTTCGGGGGCGGCAAAGTCCGGCATCCTGCAGCCGGCGAAGCGCGTCCAGAAGTCGTGCATTCCTTGGATGGAAGATCTTCCCAAATGGCGAAGAAAAACCTTATCGCGGCCGTGCAAAACCGCACCGGGGTGCAGGTCGTGATGCACCATCCCGGCCTCGTGCATTCCTGCCAGCAGGGAAGCGGTTCGTGATGCCACCCGAATCTTGTCCGTGATTCTTTTCGGAGTCCGGTCATTCAGCGTGTTCAGCCGCGGGTCGGGGATGATGATACCGCCGCGCCACTCCGCCTCTGCATGAATGAGTCCCGCAACCGGCGGAAGGCTCGCAAGCCTTGCCTGATGCTGCCAGCGCAGGAAAGCGTCCGTGTTCACGTCGTAGAATTGCCTGAACTCACCAAGGCGCCAGTCCTTTGCAGCCAGATAGCGGCGATTCCCCGTAATGGGAGGCAAAATCCTGCGAATGCGCCACCCGTCAACGACGTCACCTTCGTGAAGCGGTCCCGGGGTCTGCAACCGTATGGCCATTTCCTGCATGCGTGCCCACATGGGATACCTCCGGCTTCATGATATCCTTTTTCAAGCGGAAATGCATGCCTTGAGAGGAAGAAACTGTTGTTTTGCAGAATGAGTTACGGATGGCGGCATGGTTGGGCATCGCGAAACCAGGGGCCGGATCATGATGCGAAGCGTTGTCGGTAGTTTTCGGCCAAAGACGGTTCTGGGCGACGCTTTCGTTGGGGCGGTCAGCCGCAGGGTTCGCCTTGAGAAAGGATCGCCGGCACCGGATTGACAGAAAGCATGGTTTTCCATGCGGGAAATGGGGTTTGAGTGCCGTTGGAACCGTTGGCGGACAGCGTTTTCAGGCTTTTCGACCGTGCAGAGGCGCTTTTCGGCTAGCCTCGGTGCGGCGCCGGATGCTTTTGTCGTGTGAGAAAAGCAGTATGCGGAAGAGGGGTTAGGTGAAGCAATTACATTTATGAAAACGGTGCCTGAGGCACCTCTCTATGAGACCCTGCACCTTGACTTTTTTGCTATTTTATTGCAAATCAATCGAGCTATCATGGAGACACCCAGACCCCGAGCGGGTCACGAGCGGCGAACGACCGCATTTCCCACGCGGCGCATCGTCGAAATTTTTTTTCGGAGTAGAAACTTATGGCAATGATCGAAGTCAACAATCTGCAGAAATGGTTTGGCGACTTTCATGTTCTGCAGGGCATCACCGAGAACGTGAACCGGGGCGAGGTGCTCGTCATCTGCGGTCCCAGCGGCTCGGGAAAAAGTACCTTCATTCGCTGCATCAACCGTCTTGAAGAATACCAGAAGGGAACCATTCTTTTCGACGACAAGGATATTCAGGACAAGGATGTGGACATCAACGAACTGCGCGCCGAAATCGGCATCGTTTTCCAGCAGTTCAACCTGTATCCGCACCTGACCGTTCTTAAGAACGTCACGCTCGCTCCCCTCAAGGTCCGTAAGCTGAACAAGGACGAGGCGGAGCAGAACGCGCTGGCCCTGCTTGAGCGGGTGGGCATTCACGATCAGGCCCACAAGTATCCCGCCGAGCTTTCCGGCGGCCAGCAGCAGCGTGTGGCCATCGCCCGCGCATTGGCCATGAAGCCCAAGGTCATGCTCTTCGACGAACCCACCTCCGCACTCGACCCGGAAATGATCAACGAGGTGCTCAACGTCATGAAGGACCTCGCGCGCGAGGGAATGACCATGCTCTGCGTGACGCACGAAATGGGGTTTGCACGCGAAGTCGCGGATCGCGTGATCTTCATGGACGGAGGCGTCGTGGTGGAGCAGGCTCCGCCGGATGAATTCTTCCGCAACCCCCGCCACGAGCGTACCAAGGCTTTCCTGAAGGAAATCCTTTAACAGTTACGGTTTACGGAGAGTAACCCCAACCCTTTTCGAGGAGGCACAATGAAACGGCTGACTACCATTCTGGCCATGATCCTGACCTTCGTGTTCTGCGCCGGCGTAGCCAATGCGGACAAGCTGGAAGAGATCAAGGAACGCGGCAAGCTGATCTGTGGCGTCAAGGACTCGGTGAACCTGTTCGGATTCATCGATCCCGAGACCAAGGAACTGACCGGCTTCGACGTGGACATCTGCAAGGAAATCGGCAAGAAGCTCGGCGTGCCCGTCGAATTCAAGGTTGTGTCCTCCGCCACCCGCATCCCCATGCTGGTGCAGGGCTCCGTGGACATGCTCGCCGCGACCATGACGCACAAGCACTCCCGCGACGAAAAGATCGACTTTTCCATCACCTACTTCATGGACGGCCAGAAGCTGCTCGTGAAGAAGGGCTCCGGCATCGAGTCTACCGACGACCTGACCAACAAGAAGGTCGGCACCGTCAAGGGCTCCACCTCCGAAAAGAACATGATCAAGGCCAACCCCAAGGCCCGCGTTGTGGCGTATGACGAATACCCGCAGGCCTTCATGGCTCTCAAGCAGGGCAAGGTCAAGGCCGTGACCACCGACTCCGGCATCCTCGCCGGACTCAAGGCCGGTGACGACAACCCCGAAAACTGGGCCATCGTCGGCGACTTCTTCTCCAGCGAACCCTACGGACTGGGCGTGCCACAGAACGAATCCCCGTTCCGCGACTTCGTGAACAAGTCCCTGCAGGAAATGTGGCTCGACGGCACCTACAAGACCCTCTTTGAAAAGTGGATGGGCTACGAGCTGCCCGACACCTGGGAAATGGTCGTCTGGCCCATGTAGGTTTCGAATCCGACTGTTCGGGAGCGCCGTTCTTGCGGCGCTCCCTTTCTATGCAACCCCAAAACAGACGGACAGCGCCTTGAATTACAATTTCGAATGGGATGTCGTCCTCAGCGGCGAATACGCACAGTGGCTCTACGAGGGATTTGTCACCACCATGCAAATCTCCGTTGTCTCGCTCGTCTGCGCAATGCTCCTCGGGATCATCATCTGCGTAATGCGCATGACGCCTTTCAAACCCTTCAGGTGGTTTGCCCTCGCATTTACAGAATTTTTCCGGAACACGCCGCTTATGGTGCAGATCCTGTTCTGGTATTTCGGAGCGTACCTCGTGATCCCGGAAGGGATAATGACCTGGCTCAACGAGCTGTACGTCTTCGTCCCCGGCGCCTTCACGCTGTTCGGTCATGAATTCGTGGGTGAATGGATGCTGCTCAACGTCGAGTTCTTCTCCGGCGTGATCGCCTTGACGGTTTACACCTCCGCGTTCATCGCCGAGGAAATCCGTGCGGGCATTTTCTCGATTCCCAAGAACCAGCTTGAGGCTTCCCGGGCCGTGGGCCTGTCTTTCACGCAGGCGTATCGCTACGTCGTGCTGCCGCAGGCGCTTCGCATCGTGGTGCCGCCGCTCATTTCCCAGTCCCTGAACCTCATCAAGAACTCCTCCCTGTGCATGGTCATCGGCGTCAGCGAGCTGACCTACATGGCCCGTCAGGTGGAGTCCTATTCGTTCCGCGGGTTCGAGGCCTTTACCGTCGCGACGCTCATCTACCTGTGCATCTCGCTCGTCGTCTCGCTTTGCATCAATCTGTACAACAAGCACTTCATGCTGCAGGTGAAATACTAGGGGGCCGCAATGCACTGGGAAGTCGTCTGGAACAACTTCGATTATTTCCTCTGGGGGGCCACCAAATTCGACGGGGTCTTTCCCTACATCCATAACGTGGGCGGACTGCTGGCGAGCATCATTCTCGCGGTCCTCGGCATCTTTTTCGCCTTCTGGATAGGTATGGCCTTCGGTCTCATGCGCCTGTCCAAAAAGCCCTGGCTCAGGTATCCGAGCGTTTTCTACATCGAGGTCATCAGGGGCGTTCCCCTTCTGATGCTCATCTTCTGGTTCTATTTTCTGGCCCCTGTGGCCATGGGCAAGAACCTGCCCGGGTTTCAGAGTTCGCTAATCGCCTTCGTGATCTTCACCGGCGCCTATATCGCGGAGATTGTTCGCGCGGGTGTTCTTGCGCTGCCGAGCGGACAGCTGGAAGCCGCGCGCGGCACCGGCCTTTCGCAGGCGCAGGCCATGGTGTTCGTCATTCTGCCGCAGGCACTGCGCAACATGATTCCGTCCTTCGTGAACCAGTTCGTGTCCCTGACCAAGGACACCTCGCTGGCCTACGTCATTGGCGTGAACGAGCTCACCCGGACTGCGGTTCAGGTGGACAACCGCGAGATGAATGCCTCTGCAGAGATTTACATCACCATCGCGGTACTGTATTTCATCGTGTGTTGGGTGCTTACATCCACGAGCCGCAGGATGGAAAAACAGTTGTCACGCTATCAGGCCAGAGGAAGCTGATGCAGATTAACAGACCGCTTGAGGTCGCGCCGTACATAGATCATACACTTCTGAAGCCCGACGCCACCGCCGCCGACGTGGACAAGCTCTGCGCCGAGGCGGTGCGTTTCGGCTTTCGCACCGTGTGCGTCAATCCCTTGCACGTGAAACTCGCCGCATGGCTGCTCAAGAAGGAAGAGCCCGACGTGTGCAGTGTGGTGGGATTTCCCCTCGGAGCAAGTCTCACTGAAACCAAGGCCGCCGAGACCGCGGCCGTTGTCCGGCTCGGTGCCACCGAGGTGGATATGGTCATGAGCGTCGGCTGCTTCAAGGCCGATGACTATAAGACCGTTCTCAAGGACATCAAGAGCGTTGTGAAGGCTGCCGCTGGTGTTCCGGTCAAGGTCATCATCGAGTCCGGCCTGCTCAAGGATTCCGAGATAGTGCGCGCCTGCGAGATCAGCGCCGAGGCCGGAGCCGCATTCGTCAAGACCTGCACCGGATTTGGAACCGGCAGCGCCTCGCCGTCGGCCGTTCGGCTCATGCGCGAAACCGTGGGAGACGCGCTCGGAGTCAAGGCCAGCGGAGGCATCAAGAATTTCAATGACGCCCGGCTCATGCTGGAGGCCGGAGCCAACAGGCTCGGCACATCATCGTCCGTGGCGGTCTGCGGCGGACGTGCTCCGCGAAAAACCAAGCAATGAGCCGCGACAGCATCCGCAACATTCCCCTGCCTGCCGATATCGAAGCCGAGTCTTTCCGGATCATCGACTCTGAGGTTCCGCAGCCGCGTCCATTCGAAGGCGCACACTGGGAAATCGCACGCCGCATGGTGCATACCACGGCGGATTTCGAGCTGCTTGACCTTGTGCACTTCCACCTCGATGCCATTGACCGGGGCAAGGCCGCGTTGGCGTCCGGCTGCACCATCGTCACCGACACCGAAATGGCCCGTATGGGCATCCCGAACCGCCGCATGGAGCCGCTTGGCTGCACCGTGCGTTGCCTGATGAACGACCCGCGCGTGGCCGAGGCAGCAAAGGAGCGTGGGACCACCCGGGCTTTCGCCGCCGTTGACGTGGCCCTTGCGGAAATGAAGCCCGCTGTCTGGGTTGTTGGCAATGCGCCCACCGCACTCATCCGACTGGTTGACCGCATTCGCGAAGGGGCCGAGGCTCCTGCGCTGGTGGTTGGCATGCCCGTGGGGTTCGTCAACGCCGCCGAGTCCAAGGATTACCTGATGGACTCCGGCATCCCCTGCATCTCCGTCCGGGGACGCAAGGGCGGTTCCGCACTTGCCGCCTGCGTGGTCAACGCGCTGGCGGAGATCGTTCTGCGCTAAGCCGTTATTTCCGTATCATATTCGTCCCTGTCACGCTTGCCTTGCTCATAAGACAGTGCTACGCCGAAACTATTACTGTTCGGTCGAGGCATTGGGGTTACCACTCTTTATCGGATTGAGGTTATGGCAAAAAAGAAGAAGGGACAGAGCAAGGTCACGGTCTATCCGGACTGGTGCAAGGGTTGCGGCGTTTGTGTGTCCTTCTGTCCGGCCAAGGTGCTTGAGCTGGACGAAACGGGAAAATGTCACGTTGCCAGGGAAGACGACTGTATTCACTGCGGGTTCTGCGAGCTGCATTGCCCGGATTTCGCCATCGTCGTCACTGCAAAGACGAAATCGGAAGAATAGCAGTCCACCGCTGCGGGAGAGGATTTTCCAACATGGCAAGAAAGAAGAAGAAAAAAGAGATTTTCGCGCTCGGCAACGAGGCGGTGGTCGAAGGAGCGCTCATAGCGGGCTGCTCGTTCTTCGGCGGATATCCCATCACTCCGTCTTCGGAAATCATGGAGATCATGGCCAGCCGTCTTCCGGTCACGGAGGACGGTGCTTTTATTCAGCTGGAGGATGAGATCGCCAGCATGGGAGCCGTGATTGGTGCGTCGCTGGCAGGCAGAAAGGCCATGACCGCCACCTCCGGCCCCGGCTTCTCGCTGATGCAAGAGCATTTGGGATACGCCTGCATGGCGGAAACCCCGTGCGTGCTGGTCAACGTCATGCGCGGCGGGCCTTCCACCGGACTGCCCACAAGCCCGGCACAGGGCGATGTGATGCAGGCCCGCTGGGGTACCCACGGCGATCATCCCATCATCGTGCTCTCCGCCTCGGATGTGCAGGAATGTTTGGAGATGACCATCCGAGCGTTCAACATGGCCGAAAAATATCGCACTCCGGTGGTACTGCTCATCGACGAAATCACGGCCCACACCCGCGAGAAGATCGAGGTGCCCGAAAACGGTGACTACGAGATTCTCAACCGCGTGGTGCCGTCCATGCCGCCCGAGTGGTACAAGCCTTACGAGGAAACGGTTCGCGGCGTGCCACCCATGCCGCCGATTGGATCCGGGTACCGCTTCCACGTGACCGGTCTGACCCATGACCGAAACGGTTTTCCCACCTCCCGGCCGGACGAGGTCAATGAACTGGTGCAGCGTATGCACCGCAAGATCGATCAGTTCTTCTATGACATCCAGATCACCGAAGAGACCACCACGGAAGATGCCGAGGTGGTCGTGGTGGCCTACGGTTCGGTTGCCAGATCCGCGGAATACGCCGTGCAGCAGGCGCGCGAATCCGGGGTGAAGGCCGGACTGCTCAAACTCAAGACGCTCTTCCCGTACCCCAGACGCGCCACCGAGAAGCTGCTGGCCCGAGCCCGCACGCTGGTGGTGCCGGAGATGAACATGGGGCAGATATCCCGCGAGGTGAAACGGGTGAATATGGGGCGCGCCTCGGTGCGAACCGTGAACCGCGTCGACGGCCAGATCATCACGCCTTCCGAAATCCTCAAGGTCATCATGCAGGGGTAGGGCCATGAACGAAGTGACAGGAAATCAGATCATCCATCAATACCTGAGGCACAATAAGAAGTTCCCGCACGTGCTCTGCGCCGGATGCGGCCACGGCATCGTGCTCGGGTCCCTCATCCGCAGCGTGCACGCGCTCGATATCCCCAAGGACGACATGGTGATCGTCGCGGGAATCGGCTGTTCCGGCAGGCTCGCCGTGTACGTGGACTTCAACACCATCCATACCACCCACGGCCGCGCGCTGACATTCGCCACCGGCATCAAGATGGCAAACCCCAAGCTCAAGGTCATCTGCATCATGGGCGACGGAGATGCGCTGTCCATCGGCGGCAACCATCTGATCCATGCGGCGCGGCGGAATATAGGCATCACCGCGCTGGTGCTCAACAACAACATCTACGGCATGACCGGCGGACAGAGTTCACCGGCCACGCCTGCGGGCAGCGTTTCCATGACCGCCCCCTTCGGCCAGCTGGAGGAAAACTTCGACACCGTGGACCTCGCCAAGGGCGCCGGAGCCAACTATGTGGCCCGCGGCACCGTGTTCCATGTGCAGAAGCTGGAAAAGCTCATGCAGCAGGCTATCACCCAGCCGGGCTTCAACATGCTTGAAGTGTTGACCCCTTGCCATACGCAGTACGGCCGAAAGAATAAGTTCAAAGGCCCTGTGGACATGTACAAATGGCTCAAGAAGACAGCTGTTCCCGTGGAGCGCTACGAAGAAATGACCGAACAGCAGCGCGAATCCCGCATCCCCATCGGCGTCTTTGCAGACAAGGGACAGCCCGGGCTCGAAGAGCGCTATTACGCCCTCAAGCAGGAAATGCTGGCCAAGCAGAAAGAGGAGGGCAAGTAGATGAAACAGCCAATGGATCTTGAACGTTTTGAAATCCGCTTCTCCGGACTCGGAGGGCAGGGCATCATTACCCTCGGCAGGGTCATGGGCGCGGGGCTCGCGCTGGGACACGGCTACAACGTGACCCAGACCCAGAGTTATGGGCCGGAAGCTCGTGGCGGTTCCAGCCGCTGCGACCTCGTGGTCAGCTCCGGGCGCATCAGCTTCCCCAAGGCGGAGAACCTTGACCTGCTCGTGGCACTGTCTCAGGAGGCTTGCAACGCCTATTATCCGTACCTGAAGCCCGGCGGAGCGCTGGTAATTGAAACGGATATCGTGAAGCAGCCGCCATCCAATCATTACCTTGGTCTTCCTTTCACCAAAATGGCCAAGGAAAAGATCGGCATCGTGCAGGCCATGAATACCGTGGTTCTCGGCGCGTTGACGCACCTGCTGCCGTTCACGGTTCAGCGCGTCATGCGCAAGAACATGGAGGAGGCGCTGCCGGAGAAAATCCGCGCCGTGAACGTCAAGGCCTTCAATCTCGGTCACCGGGAGGCCAAGAAGGCCTTTGGCGAATCCCCGGAGATATGGGGACACCCGTCCGAAGACGATTAGTCGGTAATAAAGCCCCCTTCCTCGGAAGGGGGCTTTATTGCTTGGGATATGTCGGTTCCGACCTATAGTTTCAACTTCATAGAGATAGAGAGTCCTCAGATCGTGGCACTAGGCAAATCGAGCGAAGCCTCTTGATGTGATTTCTCAAATTGGCTAGCATTGGCATAATCGTTTAAAATGTCGCTCTGCTTTGATGCAGGGGAAAAACAAAAGAAATGCCATGCATGATGCCGAGAAGATGTCTATCGGGAATTTGCGAGCCCTTTTGATGCCTTATGCAAAATCTGACCGTATGCGAGCCATGTGGCAGGTTGTGGATACCTATCTTCCATACTTTGGCATATGGGGAGTGCTCATTTACCTTTTGAAGAGCGGAATATCCTTTTACGCTGTCTTGCCGCTCATCATCCTTGCCGCCCTGCTGCTGGTGCGCATCTTTATCATCTTCCACGACTGTACGCATGGCTCGTTCTTCGTCTCGCGACGGGCCAATGTCGTGCTGGGATACATCTCAGGCATTTTGACGTTCACGCCCTTCACATACTGGCAGCACAATCATCTTGTTCATCATGGGAGTTATGCCAATCTGGATAAAAGAGGGGTGGGTGATATTTGGACGCTGACGGTAAACGAGTATCGGGACCTTTCACCGATCAAGCGGCTGGCCTATCGACTTTATCGCAATCCTGTAATTTTTTTAGGTATTGGTCCAGGGTATTCGTTTTTGATTACCCAGCGCTTCCTGCATAAATGGGAAGGCAAGCACGAACGGTTTAGTGCCATGGTTACGAACGTGGCCATCGTGATGATTGTCGCCTTGGCCAGCTTGATCATTGGTTTGAAGACATATCTGATGATTCAGGTGCCGATAATGCTCATCGCCGGTGCGATAGGGGTCTGGCTGTTTTACGTTCAACATCAATTTGAAGGTGTCTACTGGGCGCATCAGGACGAATGGGATCCGGTGAGAGCTGCCATGGAAGGGTGCTCGTACTATAAACTCCCAAGAATTCTGCAATGGTTTACCGGAAACATCGGACTGCACCACGTGCACCATGTCTTGCCGAAAATTCCGAATTACAGACTTCAGGAAAGTTATGATTCCACGCCCGAGATGCAGAAGGTCCAAAAGTTGACCTTCATAAAAAGTTTGAGGTCGCTGAAGTTGAACTTGTGGGATCAGGATAAACACAAGCTCGTCAGCTTCGCCTCAGCGAGGTGAGGTGCACCTGTCTATCGAGGGGAGGACCCTGTTGCGATTGCAGAAGCAACTCATTGGAATTGCGACCAGAAGTCTAAGTTATTGAATCAGTCCGAGCACGCCGAATACAATCAGATAGGCGGCAACTATGTAGTTGAGCATTTTGGGGACGAGAAGGATCAATATCCCTGCCATGAGCGACAGTAGCGGTTGCAGGTCCACGTGCAGATTCATGTTTTGTCTCCATGTTGTTTGCTGCCCGGATCGTAGTGGATCCCGGCTTTAGTGTTCCGGTTCTTCGTCGCTCAACTTTTCCTTGAGGCGACCCACCATCTTGAGCGTCAGGTAGTTGACCGCGCTGAGAACGATGGCGATCTCATAGCGGTTGAACGCGGTGGCCACACCAATGGCGCCCATATTCCAAATGCTTGCCGCGGTAGCGGTACCGATGACGGATTCCCTGTGCTTGAGAATCGCGCCGCCACCAAGGAAACCGATGCCTGTAACGAGTCCCTGAAAGACCCGTGCCTCGGACCCGGTCGAATCAAGTACTGAAATCCCGACCAGCATGAAGCCACAGGTGACGACTGCCACAAGCGGAAAGGTTCTCATCCCGAATTGGATTTCGCTCGTTTCGCGATTGAGCCCGATGGGCAAAGCCAAAAGATAGGCGAAGGCGAGGTGCCAAAGGTGGTACCACACCTGCGCCCAGTCGATATCCATGAATGGCGGCACGATGGTGTTCCTCGCGACGACCGCTAATTGTCCACCGATTCTTCCAGCTTGTCACCGGCTTCTTCGATGCTGTCGCCAGCTTCTTCAATGGCCTGATCCACCTGTTTGCCGGCCTTCTCCGCCGGACCCTCCTGCTCACAACCGAAGGCCACGGCAAAGAATGCCAGCAGGCAGAGTACGTAAACGAATTTCTTGAGTATCTTCATTGTCTCCTCCTTTAGGGGGGTAGCTGGTTAAATGCGCGGCCTGCGTCTTCCCATGACTAGTGAAATCACGAAGGCGATGAGGAAAACGAAGAAAAGAATCTTCGCTATGCCTGCAGCGGCCGCGGAAATGCCGCCGAAGCCGAGGATGCCTGCGAGTATTGCCACGATGAAAAACACCACTGACCAGGATAGCATGTTTCCTCCTTTAGACTGGAATTCAAAATGACCGGGGGGCGGCATTGGCGCCCCCGGTCGTGATGGTTACTTAAAGCGTGCGCTTGCAGACTTGATGGCTTCGTCAAGGATGTCCCATGCTCCCTGAAGACCAATCTTCAGATCCTGCCATGCGCTGTCTCCAGCCTGTTGGAACTCCGCGAGTTTCACCTTGGCCTCTTCGCGTCGTTCCTTCAGCTGCTTGATCTCGTCGTCGTATTTGACTCGCAGGTCAGCTTCAGCCCCTTTGGCCTTGGCTTCAAGGCGGCTCACTTCGGCGTTGAGTTCGTCAAGCTTTGCTTTCATTTTCTGAACGTATTCTTCACGGTTCGACATGATTGGGTACTCCTTCATGTTTGGTTTCTATAGCATTACAATGCCGTAAACTTTGCAGAAACTTACTCCAACCATACACCAAACGAAGCGATGGTCAAAGAGAGAATCAACTTTTAATGGAAGGAGCAGAGTGTGTTGACGTGAAGGACGTTGAAAAGAAAGGGGAAAGAAAGAGTTTCTCAGCGCTTGAGAGCGCGAGTGAGACGCTTAATGAGTGATTCCGTGCCGGAGTGCCCGTTGAGGATCGGCTGTGCTGCGGAAACGTTCACTGGCGTGCAGGAGTCCGGCAGTTCCGGAATGGGCAGAGTCAGCCCGTGGCGCGATGCAAGTTCTGCCAGACCGGCCTTGATGGAATGAAAGGTGGCGGAGCCATGCCCGGAGTCTTCATCATGATCGCAGCGGTACTGCACGTGGGCACGGTGAAGTTGTTCCATGCAGGAATGAAAAAACGCAGGCAACCCGTCGCCGACTACGGGGGCCAGCGCATCGAGAGCCATGTTGGCGGCCGTGATGATCTCCTCGCCGGTGTTGCCCCAGTGCATGGAGTCGTTCTTGCTCTGCCCGTCGCGAATCTCTTGTTCGATGATCCGGTCGAGTTCGCGCCGTACCGGGCGGATGAGGGGTTGCTCTTGGTGTGATTTAGACATGGGTTTGCTGATTTTGCTGCTGACTAGCGCAATCCGGGCAGCATAGCAAGCCCTTCGTCATTTTGAAGCGCCTTCTCGGTTCAGTCCGTTGCGGATAATGCGCAGCAGCCCGTAATCGTAACGTCCCTGAAGTTCCTCGTGTACCGGGGAGAGTTCCATGATGCCTCTGGTCCGGAAAGCGGTCATGACATCGCGGATCTCGCGCACGGCGTCTTCTTCGAGGACACACAGGTCCCGCCAGTCGTATTCGCCAGATGACACGGCGCTGGCAAGATGGATCCAGACCGTGCTTGCCTTGAGATTTCGTTCCTGCGCCACTTCCTCGACGTTGCCGAGCCGCGTGAACGCCCGCGCGCTCTCAAGCGCGGATTCGCTTGCGCCCTTTCGCGCGGGCTTGGCGGTGGAGCGTTGTTGCGGCAGGGGAGGAAGGTCATCCGGTCTGCCGTTGATGGCTTCATGTCCCTCCAGAACGGCAAGAAAGGTTTCCCCGAAGCTTTGCAGCTTCATTTCCCCGATGCCGCTGAGAAGGCCGAGATCCGCCAGTGCGCTAGGCCGGTAGCGAACCATTTCCAGAAGGGTGCGGTCGGGAAAGACCGCGTAGGGCGGAATACCGCGTTCGGACGCCAGCTCCGCCCGTTTTGCGCGCAGGGCGTCGAAGAGGATGCGCGCTTCGCTTGTGGCCAGTGTGCCTTCCTCGTCAATGCGCTCGCCTCTGGTGCGGCGCCGGGAAACTTTGGGAACGACCGGATCGGTTCGCAACACCACTTCGCGCTCTCCCCGGAGCACCTGCCACGAGTTTTCATTGAGATGCAGTGCGCCATGGCCCTCAATGTCTACTTCCAGCAGCCCGGAGGCGCCGAGCTGACGATAGACGGAACGCCATTCTCCGCCGGAGAGCTCGTCGCCGATGCCATAGGTCGATAGCTGATCATGGCCGAGCTGGCTGATGCGTTTGCTGGTCTCGCCCTTGAGCACATCCGCCAGATGCTTGGCTCCAAAGCGTTGGCCGGTGCGAAAAATGTTGGAAAGCGCCTTCTGTGCGGCCACGGTGCCGTTCCACGTCTTGGGCGGCTGTGCGCAGGTGTCGCAGTTCCGGCATGGTTCGATGCTCTCGCCGAAATAGGAAAGCAGCGCCTGCCTGCGGCAACCCGGAGCTTCCAGAAAGGCCATGATGGAATCCAGTTTGCGGTGTTCCACGAACTTGCGGCGGTCATCGGCATCCCCGCCCACGATCATGGAGCGCATGATCGCGAAGTCTTGAAGACCATATGTCATCCACGCATCCGCCGGGAGCCCGTCGCGTCCGGCGCGGCCCGTTTCCTGATGATAGGCCTCAAGGCTGCGCGGCGGTTCCAGATGGGCCACGAACCGCACGTCCGGCTTGTCCACGCCCATGCCGAAGGCTACGGTGGCGACCATGACCAGCCCTTCCTCGCGCATGAACCGTTCCTGATGCGCGTTGCGTTCCTCCGCGCTGAGTCCTGCGTGATAAGGCAGAGCCGTGATGCCGTTTTTGTTCAGAAATGCCGCGGTTTGGTCGGTTTTCTTGCGGCTGATGCGGTAGATGATGCCGGAGTCGCCCTGGTGGGTGTTTCGGATGAACTGGAGCAGTTGATGCTGCGGTTTGTCCTTGGGCTGTACCGTATAGCGAATGTTTGGCCTGTCGAAACCGTTGGCGAAGATGCGCGCTCCGTCAAGGCCGAGGTGCGTCAGGATGTCGTTGCGGGTCGGCAGATCCGCCGTGGCGGTAAGGGCCACCCTCGGTACGCCGGGAAAGCGTTCCGGGATGATGGAAAGCTGGAGGTATTCGGGCCTGAAGTCGTGCCCCCACTGGGAAACGCAGTGCGCTTCGTCGATGGCGAAGAGGTTGGGCCGGAGCCGCGCCAGACGCTCCAGAAACTCCGGGCGGCACAGGCGTTCCGGTGCCACGTAGAGCAGGTCGAGCCGCCCGTACTCCAGATCGGCCTGCACCTCGTTCATTTCCTGCATGGAAAGGGATGAGTTCAGGCACGCCGCACGTACGCCCGCCTGCCGCAGCGCCGCCACCTGATCTCGCATGAGCGCAATGAGCGGCGAAACCACTACCCCGAAGCCGTCCCTGAGCATGGCCGGAATCTGGTAACAGAGCGACTTGCCGCCGCCGGTGGGCATGAGCACGACCGCATCGCCTCCTTCGGCCACGTGAGGGATCACGTCGCCCTGAAGGCCGATGAAGTCATCGAATCCGAAAACCGTGCGCAGGATGTCGTGGGGAGTCGGCATGCGATGGAGCTATCAGCTGAGGCCAGTTCGGTCAAAGCCGGATGCAGGGGCTATTCGGCTTTTCCCTGATGGTCTGCGAGGATTTCCCGCAATTCCGGACGGCATAGTCCGCATCAGCAATGCTCCGTTACCGGAATTTTCGCAACCTGCGGGTGTCTCGGAATATTCGTCCCAAGGGACCATTGCACGGTTGGAGCGGCGAAAGCCAACTTTTCGGTGCTGGCGACCTTGGCCACGTACTGTACGTACTGCGCATCCCCGTATGCGTAGAACAGCATCCAGCATTGGTCGAAATCAACCATGAACATGCGTTAGCTCTGTAATGTATGTTTTTACAGGGCAAAGAAAAACGGGCGGAATGGAACCGCCCGTTTCATATATGCATATGTTCGCCCGTAAGGGCTTGGATGGACAGGATGTTCGCATCCGGTGGGTGAGCCGGTTACCAGATTGTCCGGATGACCACTCCGGCGTCCGCCATGTGCTTTTTGATGTCCGGCAGGGTCCATTCGCCGTAGTGGACGATGGAGGCGATAAGGGCGGCATTGGCGCGACCCTTGGTTACGGCGTCCACCATGTGATCGGGGTGGCCTGCGCCGCCGGAGGCGATGACCGGAATGTGCACGGACTCGGCAACGAGCCGGGTCAGTTCAAGGTCGTACCCGTCCTTGGTGCCGTCGGCGTCGATGGAGTTCAGGCAGATTTCGCCTGCGCCGAGCGCCTCACCGGTCTTGGCCCATTCGAGGGCGTCCATGCCCATGTGCTTTCGTCCGCCGTGGATGACCACTTCGAACCCGGACGGGATGTCATCGCTCTTTTCCACACGTTTGACGTCCATGCCAAGCACGATGCACTGAGAGCCGAAGCGTGCGGCCCCTTCGCTGATGATGTCCGGATTCTTGACCGCGCCGGAGTTCACCGAGACTTTCTCGGCACCGGCCAGCAGCACGTCGCGCATGTCGCTGACAGTGTTGATTCCGCCGCCGACGGAGAAGGGGATGAAAATCTCGGAGGCGACCTTGTCCACCACGTCGAGAAAGATGCCGCGTCCTTCGGAGGATGCGGTGATGTCGTAGAAGACGATCTCGTCGGCGCCCTGCTCGTAATACTTGCGGGCGGTTTCCACGGGGTCGCCGATGTCTACGTTGTCCTTGAACTTGATGCCCTTGGTCAGACGGCCGTCGCGAACGTCGAGGCAGGGGATGACTCGTTTACTCAGCATTGGCTGCCTCCAGACAGAAGTTGTGGAAGTTCTTGAGCATCTGCAGCCCGGGCTTGCCGCTCTTTTCGGGATGGAACTGCACGGCCCAGAGGCCGCGGCGTCCATGCACGGAGCAGAAGTCACGGCCGTAGCGTGTTTCGCCGATGATGAATTCTTCCTTGGGGGCCGGGAAGTAGCTGTGGACGAAGTAGAAATTCGCTTCGGGGTCGATGCCCCTGAAAAGTTCGCATTCCTGCTTCAGTTCAATGGTGTTCCAACCCATGTGCGGAACGCGGATGGGGTCGCCCTCGTAGTCGGTCCATGAGGGATTGAACAGGCGGCATTCGCCGGGGATGATAGCCAGCGCCTTGGTGTTGTTTTCCTCAGAGTAGTCCAGCAGGATCTGACAGCCCACACAGATTCCCAGCATGGGCTTCTCCTGCCAGATGAGCGCCTTGAGCGTCTCGTCCTTGCCATCGATGTGTAGTTCGTCCATGGCCTGTCCGGCCGCGCCGACACCCGGAAAGATGATGCCGTCGGCGGCTTCGAGCCGTTCCGGGTCGTTGGTGATTTCGTTTTCGATGCCGAGGTGATCCAAAGCGCGTTTCACGCTGGTCTGGTTCCCGGCGTTATATTCAAAGATTGCCAGCATGTCGGCCCTCCTCAGGGGTTTCATTCATTCCAGCGAGTAGTGAAAAAAACAGCGGAATGCAAGTCGTTTTCCTCAAGCGTCCATTATTTACGTTTTTAGAAGCCAATAAGAGCAGGTTTTCAAAAATGTAATTTTTCACTGAGTGTATGCCTTTTACAACGTGCCGGAATGATTTGCAGTTATAAATGGCACGCTCCTTGAGTAGGAAAGGGCAAAAACGGCGTACGCAAACGCCGCAAAAACAAGGAGGCCGCATGATATCGATAGTAATGGGAACCGTGTTGTTCGTTCTGGCAAGTCTTTCCGTGTCGGTCTTCTTCGTGAAGCTCGAACTGGTCGCCAAGGATGTGGCCGAGGCTGCGGTGGAGTCCCCGGCTCCGGCGGTGCGGGAGTTCCGCAACGGCAGGAAGGGGCTGGTTATTTGGTAGGCCGGGCTTCTTCAGGATAGACTTTCAACAGCAGGTCACCCTTCCACGGGCCGACCTGCTTTCCCAGACTCCGAAGGCGGATGGGCCGCCCCGGATGGAAGTCCGAGGGCAGCGTCACTTCGATGGTGCGAGGTTCGTTGCTGAAGCGGCGGTGGACCGTGATGCGGATCTTGCGTCCCGGCATGAGCACGCTGGCTGGGAAGTAGGCCGTCAGTTCGTCGTCGAGGTGAGAGCGGACCCAGTTTTTCGCACTGCCTAGAATGCCGTCGGAAAGGTCGAGCTCCAGCTTCTTGCCGCGCAGTTCAAGGCTGAGTTTTCGCCGCTTGAGTTTCAAGGGACCGCCGTGGGGCCGGTTCTTGTCCACCCTGTTGTATATATCCTCGAAGACCTGTCTGGCGAACGGGTCGTTCATGAGGTCGCGAAAAACCTCTTCTTCCTTGTAATAGAACCGCTGGCTGCGCGAACGCGTGGATTCCGGCCCCGGCTCCCACTTTTTGCGTTGCTTCTGCCGGGTTCCCGGCCCCGGTTCGGATTTCGTGCTTCGCTGCTGCCGCTGGTAGGCCCGCGCGCCTTCGTCAGGGCGTTTGTAGGCCTTGCCGTGGCTGCGGTCGCGACGTTCCTCGCCCGGTTTCGCCCGTGCGCCGGAGGTGGAGGTCTCCCCAAGGGTCTTGCGCAGGGTGACGTATGCTTCGTTGACCTTGCGGAAGCGGTCCGCCGCGTCTTCGGAGTCGTTCAGATCCGGGTGGAGCTTGAAGGCCAGCTGCCGGAAAGCGGTCTTGACCGCGTCCATGTCCGATCCGGCGCGGACGCCGAGAACCCGGTAGCATTCATTGACGGACATGGACATGGCGGGTGGTTACTCCTCGCTGATGAGCGCGTTGGCGTCGCAGTCGGGGTCGTGACGGGAGAGTCCTTCCTGACGGATGTACTCCTTGCCCTGACGCACGAACTCATCGTGTCCCGCCTCGGGATTCACGCCGGGACAATATTCCTGAATCATTTCCCAGCTTCCCTCATCAATGAGGTTGCCGCGGAAAAAGGGCCACGCACGGCAGATGTCGGGCCTGCCCGGATGTACGCTGCATCCCGCACCTTCACGGAAGAAGACGCAGTAGCCGTCGTCACCCGTGACGACCTGCCACTTTCCGCCGCGCTGGTATGCGTACTGCTCAAGCATGGAATCCACTTCCTGCTCAAGGTGTTCCGCAAGGCGCACGCGGTCCTTCTCGGACATGACGATTCCGCCTTCGCCGTGGCAGCAATGGCCGCACATCTTGCAATCGAAAGCCGCGACGCTCATCGGGCCTCCGGCAGCAGACGTTCGGCCTCGACCTTGAGGCAGAGGTCTTCCACGACCATGACGCCTTTCGGCTCAAGCATGGCGCGAGCTTCGGGATTGAAAATGCCAGACTGCATCCAGAAGCAGCGGGGCAGTGAATCCAGTTCCAGAACTTCCCGTGCGTGGTCGGCGCAGAATTCGGAGGCGCGGAACAGATCGACAATGTCCACGGGATGCGGAATGTCCTTGAGGGAGGTGTATGTCTCCAGTCCCCATACGCCGGTGCGTTTCGGGTGGACCGGGATGACGGTGAAACCCATATCGATAAGGGCGCGACCCACTCTGTCCACGGGGCGACCCGGCTTGTCCACGGCTCCGACGATGGCGATGGTCTTGACCTCGCGGAGCAGGGCGGCTAGCTCTTTTTCATTGTACAGCATTGGTAACTCCTTCGTCCGCATTTTGATACCGGAAACATCCGGTCTTGCATAGTCCCCCGTAACTGTCCAAGGAGATTGAGACATGTTTGAATCTTTGGCGAATATACCGCAGGAAGAACTGGAAAGCCGTTTCGAGGCCGTGCGGAGCCATCTTCGCGACGTGGCACCCGAAGCTGGCGGCATTCTGATCTTTTCACGCCTGAATATCTATTATTTCACCGGCACGCTCGGTCAGGGCGCACTCTGGATTCCATTGGAGGGCAACCCGGTCCTGATGATCCGCAAGGGAGTGGAACGCGCCAGGCTCGAAGCGGGCCTTGAGCCGCATCCTTTCAAGTCGTACGGGCAGATTCCCGAAGTCTGCGCCGAGGCTGGGAGCCCCCTGACCGCGACCGTCGGCGCGGAGACCGCCGGCCTGACATGGCAGCTCTCCAACATGCTGACAGCGAAGCTCTCGGAAACGACGTTCCAGCCCGCCGACCATGCCGTGGCGCTGGCCAAAGCCGTCAAGTCCACGTGGGAGCTGAACATCATGCGCAAGGTCGGACAGCGGCATCATCGTTGCCTGCATGAGCTCATCCCGGAAGTCATCAAGCCGGGCATGAGCGAGCGCGAAATCTCTCACAAGGCGTGGGAAGTGTTTTTCGCCAACGGTCATCAGGGACTCATGCGTATGCAGGCCCACGGCGAGGAAGCCTTCCTCGGTCATGTCGCCGCCGGAAATTCCGGCAACTATCCGAGCATTTTCAACGGTCCGCTCGGATTACGAGGCGAGCACCCGGCGTCGCCCTACATGGGGTACGCGGGCAAGCTCTGGAATGAGGGCGAGCCGCTTGGCATGGACATCGGGTTCATCGTGGAAGGGTACCATACCGACAAGACGCAGACCTACTGGGCCGGACCGGCTTCATCCATCCCGGACGAGGTTCGACGCGCTCATGATTTCTGCATAGAAATGCAGCAGTGGGTCGCGGACAACGCGCGGCCCGGAGCAACGCCCGAGGAGCTGTACCTGTACTGCGCGTCTCAGGCGGAAGAGCGCGGCTTCGGCGAAGGGTTCATGGGCCTTGGAGAAAACAAGGTGCCTTTCATCGGCCACGGCATCGGCCTGACCATCGACGAGTGGCCGCCGCTGGCAAAGAAATTCCGCGATCCGCTCAAGCCGGGTATGGTCATCGCGGTGGAGCCGAAGCAGGGTATCCCCGGCGTCGGTATGGTCGGTGTGGAGAACACCTTTGAGATAACCGAGGAGGGTGCCCGCTGCATCACCGGCGACGAGTTCGACATCATCTGCGTGGAGTAGCGTCAGATACGACGAAATGGCATGGAAAAGGCCCGCATCGAACATCTCGATGCGGGCCATGTCTCTTTTTTTGGGCTTCCGGGCTACTTCAGGGCGCGGCGGTAGATTTCCATCACGTCGTCGCGGTTCATCTCGATGGGCGTAACGCCGAAGAGATTTCCCATGGTGGACAGAGCGTTGTCGGCCAGTGCCGGGATTTCGTCTTCGGTGACGCCGTAGTCGGAGAGCTTCATCCCGTCCAGCCCGATGTCGCTGATGAGGTCGTCGAGCATCTCGATGAAGCACATGGAGCCTTCGGCCTCCGGTTCGATCTCGCGGGAGTCGGCCATGGTCAGGCCAACGTCTTCAAGGCGCTCTTCGCCCTTTTCGGCGAGATAACCGAAGTAGGCCTTGGAGAGCATGATCAGCCCGGCGCCGTGCGGCATTTCCGGATGGAATCCGGAGAGCGCGTGCTCCATGCTGTGGTGCGAGATGCAGCAGGAGAGGGCTTCGCACATGCCCGCAGCGGTGCTGGCCCAGGCGAGTGCGGTGCGTGCCTCGATGTTGTCGCCGTCCTCCACCGCGATGGGCAGGTAGTGCGTGATGAGGTGCACCGCCTCCAGCGCCAGCAGGTCGCTGGTGGGCTGGCGGCAGGTGGCCAGATAACACTCCACGGCGTGGAAAAACGCGTCCATGCCGGTGAAAGCGGTCTGGTTCTGCGGCACGGAGAGCATCAGCTCCGGGTCCACCACGGAGAGCGCGGGAAAGGTGGAGTCGTTGCCCCAGCCGATCTTTTCCTCGGAGCCGGATTTGGTGATCACGGTCCACGGGTCGGCCTCGGTGCCGGTCCCGGCGGTGGTGGGGATGGCCACGATGGGCAGCGCGGGTTTTTCAGGCGCACTGCCCTTGCCGGAGCCGCCGGTCATGTAGTCCCAGTATTCCCCGCCGTTGGCGGCCAGCAGGGCGATGGACTTGGCGGAATCGATGGTCGAGCCGCCGCCGAGGCCCACCACGTAGTCCACGTTCTGCTCGCGGCAGATGTTCGCGGCCTCTTCCACGTGCTCGGAGAGCGGGTTGGGCGTGATGCGGTCGTAGACGATAGTGGAAACCTCGCGCTGGCCGAGCAGGCCCTGAACGCGGGAAAGGTATCCCTGCTTGAGCATGACGCCGGATTCGCCGATGACGATCATGGCTTTCGACCCCTGCGGGAGGCGGGGCGTGGTGGCCAGCACGTCGAGCTTGCCCGCGCCGAACTCAATGCAGGTGGGAATGTTGAAGGTAAATTGCATTCTATGATTCTCCAATGTGTTTATCTTCTTACTTATTATATGATTCCAGAATTGTTTCAACCTGCTCCTCGGTGAAGAGATCGCGCAGGACCACCGGTTTGTTCCAGTCGTCCCCAGCCGGGAAGAAGGCCGCCACCGGGAGACTGCGACTGCCTAAGGAGAAAAGCAGTTCCTCGCCTTCGGGATTCTGCCCCGAAAGATCCACCTGCACGAAACGTACGCCGTATTCTTCGCGCCATTGCGTCAGATTCTCCGGCGTCAGGACCGTGGCTTCGATGACCTTGCAGGTGGGGCACCAGTCCGCGGTGAAGTCCACGAACATCGCTTCGCGGCCGAGGCGTTCCTCGAAAGTGACCGGGTTGTAGGCGGTCCACATGAAGGATTCGCGCTCCGGCGCATAGAACCAGAGCAGCGTGAGTCCGAGCAGGCCCAGCCCCGCAAGGCGCAGGCCCCAGCGGGCACCGGTGGAAACGCCCGGTCCGGCGAGTCCCCAGAGCCATCCGGCAGGGACGGCAAGCCACATGACGAACAGAGCGGGCATGACCTCGGCGGGCGGCAGAATGTTGATGAGGTACAGCACGGTGCCGAGCAGGAAGAATCCCACGACGCGTTCCACGTGCTGAACCCATGCGCCCGGACGCGGCAGCCACGTGGCGACACCCGGAAAAACGGACATGGCGAGATAGGGCGAGCTCATGCCGAGGCCCACGGCCAAGAAAACAGCTGCGATGTGTCCCGGAGGCTGTTGGAGTGCCCACGCGAGCACGCCGCCGAGGAAGGGGCCGCTGCATGGTGTGGCGAGCAGCGTCGCCAGCAGGCCTGTGAAGTAGGCCTGCGCCTTGTGCGAACGGACCTTGCTGTCGAATTTAAGATCGATTACCGGCAGGTCGAACAGGCCGAGTAAACTCAGGCCCATGACAAAGACGAAGATGGCTAGCCCGGCAACCACTTCGGGCTGTTGGAAAATGCCGCCCCATGCGATGCCGGTCTTCCAGAGGATGACCGCCAGCGCTCCGAACCACGAGAGCACTCCTGCCGCAAAGAAGATTCCATGCGTGCGGATTTCCCTTCGCCGCTGCTCAGGATCGTCGCCGCCACCGAGCAGGGCGGAGACCTTCAAGCTGATGACGGGCAGCACGCAGGGCATGAGGTTGAGCAGCAGCCCCGCAATCAGGCCGAAGAAAAGCGCGGCCCCGAGGCTGGTGACTTCAAGGGACTCGGTGTACGGCTTGGGCGAGAAGCCCCATTGTCCGCCGGGTTCAACGGGCTCTTCCCCGAACGCCTCAAGAAATTCGGGCCACCACGGCTGAAGCTCGGCCTTGGCGAGATCGTCCGGGCTGAAGGTCTTTGGCCGGAACGGAATATCCATTCTGGCGGGCAGGCATTTGGTGTCGGAACAGAAGAGCAGCTCCACCTGTGCGTTGATGCTGCCGCTCTCCGGTGCATCGGGTGGTATTGGAAGAAAGACGCGCATGACGCCGTCATAGATGTTGGCGGTCTTGCTGGGGTCGAAGGTGTCAGGCTTGGAGACGCCGGGCGGAAAAACCGCTGCCAGCTCCATGCCGCCTGGTTCGATTGTGGCCTGAACGGTCGTGGGTTTTCCCACTCCGGTTGGTTCGGCGGAGTACGTGTGCCAGCCGTCCTCGAAGGTCATGGTGAGAACGGCCATGGAGGAATCGCCTCCGGGAAGGGCATACATGCCCCAACTCGTCTTGGCAGGGTAGTCCTGTTGCTGGAATCCGAGTTGTGCTGCGGCTGGCGCGGCAGCGAGAAGCATCAGGAGCAGGCTTGCGAGGATCGTTTTCAGAAGTCGATTCACAAAAAATCCTTGAAAAACGTTTTTTATTGTTGACATCGAACCGTCACATGGATAGTTATCTCTCCGCGCTGAGGGCAAACGCCCTCGACGCCGAGTGGGTCACTAGCTCAATTGGCAGAGCAGCGGACTCTTAATCCGGAGGTTCAAGGTTCGATTCCTTGGTGACCCACCACTCGAAAAGTCAACCCGGCAGCTCAGGCTGTCGGGTTTTTTCGTTGTGTGCGCTTTAATGTGTGCGGCGTCGTGATTCACCAGTGGATTCCTCATTCTCATTGTTATGAAGCGGTCTCTTGGCCGCTCGTAAAAAAATATCCGCCCGAATGGACGGAGTCAATGGGAATCGCGTTATTACCCGACAAGTGCGCGCTTTTGCACCGCTTAGATGGCTGTGCTGAATGCGCTGCCCGGAGTCGGGGTCTCGATGGGGGAGGATGCTGCCTGATAGGCCTGCGTCGCACGACGGGTGCGCGCAGAGGGTGTCGCCTCGTCTTCGGCGGCGGATGTGGATTGGCGCTCTGCCTTGATGGCCTGCTGTTCTTCTTCGGCTTCCTCGCGTTCGGCCTGCTTTTCCTTCTGCATCTCCAGCCGGGCTTCCTGTGCCAGCTGGGTGGCCTTGGCCGCAACCTTGAGATCCTGCGCCGAAGGGTTGGCCGGGGCCATGGCGGCCTTGCGGACCGTACGCGCCTTTTCTTCGGTGGCTTCGGGATTGCCCGGCACCTTGGATACGTCGATGCTGACGTTGCCGCCAACAGCATATTGGCGTCCGTCCGGTCCGGTTTCGAAAGAGTAGGAAGGCCCGCCCTGAACGTGTGCCCCGCCGGCCGACATGTGCGCCTGCTCATGGGTTCGGACTTCGCGGTCGCGCTGCTTGAGATCGTCGAGGTTGCGCTTTTCAGAGCCATTCAGCTCGGAGCGGCTCTTCACCGCCTTCTCGACGTTTTGCTGCTCCGAACTCCTCTGTCCGGCCTCGGCCTGACGCTGGTCTCGACCCTGCTGCTTCTTTTCGTCCTGCGGATGCTCCTGCACAGGCTCCGGCGGGGCCATGCGCGGCGTGCTGTGCATCTTCTGCAAGCTGCCGTACAGGGTCCCGAAGAGGGATGCGGTGAAGTCGTTGGACGAAGTGACGAAGCTCATTTGTTCTCTCGCGTATGGAAGTCCTTTTCAGTCTACTTATCGGCGGACGGGCTGGTATTCTTTAGGGTGAAATGCAAAAAAATGGGGCGACCCGAAGGTCGCCCCGTAACAGTTCGCTATGACTGGTGAAGTTAGACCTTTGCGCCCTGCATTTCCTGGGCGGAGAAGTCCCATTCCACGTCGTGCGGCGGGAGCTTTTCGGTGCTGAAGAAGCGCGGGAGCTGGTCGTCTTCATCGGTGAAGCCGGCGCGCTTGTTGAATTCCAGTTCGTCCTTCAGGCAGTTCACGCCAAGGGCGATGAATTCGTCTGCGGTGAATTTCAGGCCGGTGTGAGCCGCGACCACGTCGCACATGGCCTGCACGCCGTTTTCGTCATCGAGGACCGCGAAGGCCACGAACAGGCAGAGGCCGAGGGAGTCGATGGCGGCGGTGGCGATCTGGAGGTTCTTGGAGACCTCCACGTTGCCTTCCTTCTTGTGGCCGTCGATCTCGCCGCCGACCTTCAGGACGTTCTGGCAGACCGCGTAACCGGCGGTGTGGTCGCCGCCCATGGGGGTGGTGGCGTAGGTGACGCCGACGCCCTTGACGGCGCGCGGGTCGTATGCGGGCAGGGACTGGCCCTTGACGGTGGGCAGACGGTCCACGCCGAACGCGCCGCCTGCGAAGTCCACGCCGTTGGCGATGATGCGGCCGAGGTGGTCGCCGGTTCCGATCTTGCTCAGCAGGTCGATGGCTGCTTCGCCATCACCCCACGGGATGATGCCGCCTTCCATGGCCACGGCGATGGTGTTGCCCATCTCGATGGTGTCCACGCCCTTGTCGTCACAGATGCGGTCCATCTGGGCGATCTGGTCGATGTCGTCGATGAGGCAGGCAGCGCCCATGGCCCAGACAGTCTCGTATTCGAAACCGGAGGTCAGGTAGTTGCCGTCCTTGTCGTTGTACTGCTGGGAGCACTGGATGACGCAGCCGACGTGACAGCCTTCCTTGGTCTTGCCGCCGCGGGCTTCGATGGTCTCGGCGATCTTTTCACCGGAGATGTCGGCAGCCTTGTCGTACTGGCCGAAGCGGAAGTTCTTGGTGGGCAGTGCGCCGGCTTCGTTGATGATGTTCACGAGCACGGCGGTACCGAATCCCGGCAGGCCCTGGCTGGTGACCGGATGGCCGGTGAGCACGTTGACCCAGTCCTTGCGGGCGGTCTTGAATGCTTCGGGGTCGGCTGCGGTGACCTTTTCGTTCACTTCGGGGTCGAGCACGAGGGCCTTGATGCGCTTGGAACCCATCACGGCACCCATGCCGCCGCGACCCGCGGAGCGTGCCGGACGTTTGTAGGGGTCGGTGAACTGGATGGTGGAGGCCTTGCCGCAGTATTCGCCACTGGGGCCGATCATTGCGGCCACGAGCTTGTCACCGTATTCTTCCAGCAGTTTGTCGTGGGCCGGGTAGGTGTTCATGCCGGCGATGTCGGCTGCGTCCCGGAATTCGACCTTGTCCTTGGAGATGAAAAGGGTCTGGAGCGGGGCGTCCGCTTCGGGCTTGTCTTCCAGCACGATGGCGTGGATGTCCAGCTTGGGCAGCTTGTGGGCGAACAGGCCGCCGGAGTTGGACTCCTTGATGCCGCCGGTGAGCGGGGATTTTGCACCCACGGAGGCGCGGCCGGAGTTGGCTGCGGAGGAGCCGGCCAGCACACCGCCCGCGAAGACGAGCTTGTTCTCGCCGGAGAGCGGATGACAGTTTGCCGGGACTTCCTTGTTGACCAGTCGGGAGGTCAGGGCGCGGCCGCCGAGACCGGCGTATTCGCCTTGTTCCTCAAACCGGTATTCCTTGGTACGAGTGTTGATTCGCAGAATGCGGGGCATGGAGCACCTCGTCGTTTGAAGTTATCTGTCACCGCAGGAGCGGTGGCTAACATTTATTTGACAAATCCTCTTCAGTATACTCATTGTGAAGAAAATATGTCAAAGAAAACAATGGACTATGCCTACTTGGACATAGTCATCCCACTTGTGCGGGAATGCCGTACGTTTTGGAGGATATAGGAATGAAGTGCACCATGCGCACAGTCGAAATCGGCAAGGGAACCCTTGGAACCACGACACTGCTGCAAAAGGGAGTCTGCGTCCCCGGGGCTTCCGGAGCAAGCGTCGGTGAGTTCCTTGAACAGTCGCTGGGCCTGTCGCCGGAGTATATAGATACGGATGTGAGAACGATTTTTTTGAACTGTTCTCCGGTGGACGACATTGACGGTGTTCACGTGAAGGACGGCGACGTGCTTTCGCTCTCAGCCGCAATGCCCGGGCTCGTGGGTATCGCCATGGGGCGCAACACCGCCGTCAGCGGCTTTCGCAGCGACATCAGCGCAAAGGACTCCGGGGAAGTGCCGGAAGGCGATGCCCTCGTCACGGTCAAGCTGTTCAATCTCGTGGCTCAGGATGCAGGTCCGGCAATCCTCGCACGCGGGGTGGTGGTTTCCGTGGAGGCGCTGAAGTCCGCACTGGGTGATGCCGCTCCCGATGTGCAACCCGATGAGGAATCCGTCATTCTGCGTGTTGTCTGAACACCCCGGCATTGACTCCCTTTTCTCCTGACAGTACCACTGTGCGTGTTTTTTTCCGGATTCCGGGACCTAGTACATAACAAGGAGTCATCATGACCGAGCATATTCAGTATTCTCCCGAAAAGGACGCCCTTGTCCTGCTTGACCAGCGTTTTCTGCCCAACCGCGAAGACTGGTTCGACTGCAAGACCACCGACGACATCTGCTTTGCCCTCGTGGTCATGGTGGTTCGCGGCGCTCCGGCCATCGGGGTCACCGCCGCTTACGGTTGCTATCTCGCCGGACGCGAAGTACAGAGCATGGACGGTGACTGGAAGAAGAATCTGCATGACAAGCTCGACCAGATCGAAAATGCTCGTCCTACGGCAGTGAATCTGCGCTGGGCAGTGCGCGAAATGCGCCGCGTCTGGAACGAGACGGGCGATGTCTCCCTTGATGAGCTGTGCACCATCTGGCTCGAACGTGCCAAGCAGATCCACGCGGGCGATATTGAAATGTGCGAAAGCATCGGACGCTTCGGCGGCGAAGTGATCGACGACGGCGACACCGTCATGACTCACTGCAACGCCGGGGCGCTGGCCACCGCAGGCTACGGAACCGCCCTTGGCGTCATTCGAGGCGCCATTGATCAGGGCAAGAAGGTCAAGGTCATTGCCAACGAGACCCGTCCCTTCCTTCAGGGAGCACGCCTCACCGCCTACGAACTCCATAAGGATGGCATTGAAGTCAAAGTCGCCTGCGACAACGCCTGCGCACTGCTCATGAAGAAAGGTCTCGTGGACAAGGTTGTCGTGGGCGCCGACCGCATCACGGCCAACGGCGACGCCGTGAACAAGATAGGAACCTACGGCGTGGCACTGCTTGCCAAACACTTCGGCGTTCCGTTTTACGTCGCCGCCCCCGTCTACACCATCGACCCCGAAACGCCTTCCGGCGACGATGTCCCCATTGAAGACCGCGATCCCAAGGAAGTCACCCACGTCGGCGATCATCAGATCACACCCGATGACGTGGAAGTCTACAACCTCGCCTTCGACCCGACCCCCAACGAACTCATAGCAGGCATCATCACCGAAAAAGGCGTGCTCAGGCCGCCTTACAGGGAAGCCATCGCCAAGCTTTTCGAATAACGATCCGGGCCAACGGCGCATACGCGCTATCCAAGCCCGCCGTTTGCTCATACGATTTCAGCCGCGCCGGACGTGGAGATGGTACGTCCGGCGCGGCTTTCATAGAATGACATTCTCGTTACGCCTGCTGTTCACTGTTGACATATCCGCATAGGCAGATATGTTTAGCCTCATGCAGCAACTTGCCGATCGCCTCAAAGGGTTATCCGACCCAACCCGTCTTCGAATGCTGGCCCTGCTCGACAATGGGGAGCTTTGCGTCTGCGATTTGATGGAAGCCTTGGATCTTCCGCAGTCGAAAGTGTCCCGCCATATGTCGTTTCTAAAAAACGGAGGGTGGGTGACCAGCCAGCGCAAGGGCAAGTGGGTCTACTACGTACTGGCCGCTCCAACCGATCAATTGCAGTTCGATCTTCTCGCCGTCCTACGCGAGCATCTGCCCGGACTCGCCGCAGGCGTTGAGGATCGCGCACGGCTGAAGCAGCATCTGAAAACCAAGAAAGCCGACGCGTGCGGCTGAGCCGTTGAGGAGAAGTCATGTCCGAATCCGTTGTGAAAAGACTGTCCTTTCTGGATCGCTACCTGACGCTGTGGATATTTATGGCGATGTTCATCGGCGTCGGCGGCGGGTATCTGTATCCCGACATCAAGAGCGTCATTGATTCCTTTCAAGTCGGCACCACGAACATTCCCATCGCCATCGGGCTCATCCTGATGATGTATCCGCCACTTGCCAAAGTGAAATACGAACAGCTGGGGCAGGTTTTCAGGAACTACAAGGTGCTGGCCCTTTCCCTTGTTCAGAACTGGATCATCGGTCCGATTCTTATGTTCGGCCTCGCGATCACCTTCCTGTCGGGATACCACGAGTACATGGTGGGCCTGATTCTCATCGGTCTTGCCCGCTGCATTGCCATGGTCATCGTCTGGAACGACCTCGCCAAGGGAGATAGTGAATACTGCGCCGGACTGGTGGCGTTTAACTCAATTTTTCAGGTCCTGTTCTTTTCCGTCTATGCCTATGTCTTCATCACCGTGCTGCCTGGCTGGTTCGGTCTGGAAGGTGTGGTGGTGGACATTTCCATGGCTCAGATTGCCGAAAGCGTACTCATCTATCTGGGCATCCCCTTTCTGGGCGGCATGATCTCCCGTTTTGTCGGGATCAAGCTCAAGGGAAAAGAATGGTACGAAACTGTCTTCATACCCAAGATCAGCCCGCTGACCCTCATCTTCCTGCTCTTCACCATCTTCGTGATGTTCTCGCTCAAGGGCGACAAGGTAGTCGAGCTTCCGTTCGACGTGGTCCGAATCGCCATCCCGCTGACCATCTATTTCCTGCTCATGTTTCTGGTATCCTTTTACCTTTCCTACAAGGCGGATGCCACTTACGAGCAGGCCACAACCCTGAGTTTCACAGCCGCTTCCAACAACTTCGAACTGGCCATCGCCGTCGCCATTGCCGTTTTCGGCATCAATTCGGGCGAAGCGTTTGCCGCTGTCATCGGCCCTCTTGTCGAAGTACCGGTTTTGATTGCCCTCGTGAACGTCGCCGTCTACTTCAAGAGGAAATTCTTTCCCCATGCAGTGGAAACCATCACCGGTGTCTGTCACGTGAAGTGTGAAGCTTCCGAGGTGAGGTAGTCGTTGTGCCTCCGGCGGGCCTTTCAGGCGGACCAAAGGGGCGGGCCCCCTTTGGAAACCCTGAATTGTCCGCGGGGTAGCAGCGGCTGAATTCATACGGCCGCATAACTCGCGACCTCGCTGCAACCCCGCGGACGGGGTGATGGGCTTGATGAGATTGTTAGCAAACTCACCCCATTTCCCTCCCCGCCCGTAAAGAAGGATGCCCCACTGCGCTTCGCGACAGCGGGGCATCCTTCTTTACGGGCAAATCGGGGAGTCCAGAGGGCCCTCGGCCCTTTGGCGGGTGCAGGGCAGCGCCCTGCCTCTCGGAGAGCCGCCGGAGGCATGATCTTTTATATATCCGACTCCACGCGTTTCTTGTCTGCTTCGACGAGCAGGAAGGCGATGATGCCGCAGCCGATGATCTTGAGCCAGTCGAGGAAGTCGAGGGGCGCGCTTTGGAAGATGTTCTGCATGAAGGGGGCGTAGGTGTAGAGCAACTGCAGAACGGCCATGATGCCGAAGCCTGCGGGCACCCACGGGTTGCTCATGAAGCCGAGCGTGAAGGGGGAGCTTCTGAAGGAGCGCGAGTTGAAGAGGTAGAAGGCTTCGACGGCGACAAAGACGTTGACGGCCATGGTTCTGGCTTTTTCCACGCTGGCGCCGCCGAGCAGTTCCCATTTGAAGAGGCCGAAGGCGGCTATGAGCAACAGAACGCTGACGAGAGCGATGCGGCTGAGGATGACCTTGTCGAGTATGGGGCGGTCCGGGCGTCTGGGGGTTCTTTCCATGATGCCGGGTTCTTTTGGTTCGAAGGCGAGCATCATGCCGAGGCAGCCTGCGGTGGTCATGTTGATCCAGAGGATTTGCAGGGGCAAGATGGGCAGGGTTGCGCCGAAGAGGATGGCGGTGAGGATGACGAGCCCTTCGCCTGCGTTGGTGGGCAGGGTCCAGGCTATGAACTTGACGAGGTTGGCGAATACGCCGCGTCCTTCTTCGACGGCGGCTTCGATGGTGCTGAAGTTGTCGTCTGTGAGCACCATGTCGGCTGCTTCCTTGGCGGCTTCGGTTCCGCTGATGCCCATGGCGATGCCGATGTCGGCCTGCTTGAGTGCGGGAGCGTCATTCACGCCGTCGCCTGTCATTGCACAGACTTCGCCGTGGGACTGCAAGGCCATGACGAGGCGGAGTTTCTGTTCGGGGGAGACGCGGGCGAAAACGGGGACGCCCTGCACGCGTTCACGCAACTGCCTGTCGGTCATTTCGCCGATTTCCTTACCGGTGAGTACGGGGCAGTCCCTGCCGAGGGTGCAGCCGTCGCCGCCGAGGCCCAGCATTATGCCGATGGCTTCTGCGGTGATGGCGTGGTCGCCGGTGATCATCTTGACCCGGATTCCGGCGCGCAGGCAGGTGCCGACGGCACGCTTGGCTTCTTCCCGGGGCGGGTCGATCATGCCCTGGACGCCGAGCAGGATCATTCCCTCTGCCACGTCTTCGTGTCCGAGTTCCTTGCCGTCGGGCAGTTCCTTTCTGGCAAGTGCGAGCACGCGCAACCCCTTGGCGGCGAGTTCATGCTGGATGCTTATCATATGCTGCCGGTCAATGTCTGCGAGTGACCCGTCGGCGTTCATGACCTTGGAACAGTAGTCGAAGATTTTTTCGGCGGCGCCTTTCATGTACGAGACGTTGCGGTCATCCTCGCGGTGCAGGGTGACCATGTACTGCATCTCGGATTCGAACGGGAGTTCGTCCTTTCTGGGGGCGTTGGCGTTTTCGTCCTTGCGCGACAGGCCGTATTTGAGCGCGGAGACGAGCAGGGCGGCCTCTGTGGGGTCGCCCTCAACGGTGTACTGGTCCTCGTTGTGGCGGATGACGGCGTCGTTGCAGAGCATTCCGGCGCGCAGGCATTCGCGCAGGGCGGTGTTTTCGGTCACGGGTATGGAGCCAGCTTCGCGAGGGGCCAGTTCTCCCAGGCTGGAATACCCGGTGCCAGTGACGTCGTAGAAGGAATCTCCGCTGTGGATTTCCTGCACGGTCATCTGGTTTTCGGTGAGTGTTCCGGTCTTGTCGGAGCAGATGACAGTGGTTCCGCCGAGGGTTTCCACGGCCGGGAGTTTGCGGATGATGGCCTTTTTCTCGGCCATCCGGGATACGCCGAGGGCGAGGATGATGGTCACGGCCGCGGGGAGCCCTTCGGGGATGGCGCCTACGGCGAGGGCCACGGCAGCCATGAAGGTTTCCGTGACGGGCTGGGCGCGCATCATGCCGAGCGCGAAGGAGGCACCTGCGAGCGCGAGGATGGCCACGAGCAGAATGTGGCTGAACCGGGATATCTTTCGGGTCAGCGGGGTTTCCAGTTCTTCTGCGGCGTCAATCATGCCGGAGATGCGGCCTATTTCAGTCTTGTTTCCGGTGGCGACCACGATGCCGTAGCCTTGCCCGTAGCTGACAAGGGTTCCTGCGAAGGCCATGCTGGTCCTGTCGGCCAGAACCGCGTCGTGATCTGCCGGAGTGCCGTTCTTTTCCACGGGGACCGATTCGCCGGTGAGTGTGGATTCGTCGACCCGAAGCTCCTTGCCGCGCACGATGCGGACGTCGGCGGGCACTTTGTCGCCGGAGCGAAGGATGACGATGTCACCGGGCACGATATCCGCGGCGTCGAGGCGCAGGGTTTCTCCTGCACGTATCACGGTGGCTTCCACGTGCATGGACGCGGCAAGCGAGTTGAGCGCCTTGACGGCCTTGGATTCCTGAAAGAAACCCACGAGCGCGTTGACGAGGACAACGGCGAGGATCACCGACGAGTCAACCCACTCACCGAGCGCGGCGGTGATGATGCCGGCCACGATGAGGATGTAGACCAGCGGCTGGTGGAACTGCAGCAGCAACCGTTGCAGGGCCGTCGCCTGCTTCTTGCCGCTGATGACGTTGGGGCCGAAGTTCTTCAGCCTGCGTTCAGATTCGAACTGGTCCAGCCCTTTTTCCGGGTCGGTGTCCAAAAGGTCGGCCACTTCTTCCGCCGGCATGTGATACCAGTGTTTTTCAAGCAGGGATTCCATGATTTCTCCGGTTCGATGCTTCGCTGTTATGTCGGTTCTTGAAAGTGCGGAATGGTGCGCGAATGATATTTCTAATTATGTACGATGTCCAAAGACCGGAGGAAGGTCAAGTGCATCTTTGCCGGTTGGTGAGTTGCGAAGGGGAGCTGGTTCAAAGAAAAAGGGGAACGCCGCTGGACGTTCCCCTTTTTTGAATGATCAATGTTGTGTCTGGTTAGCTGAAAGCAAGTTCTCCATCGACCAGTTCCACGGTGACACTCTGGCCGTCCTGCAGGTCGCCGCTGATGATGCGCTTGGCAAGGGGCGTTTCGAGGTGCACCTGAAGGTAGCGGTGCAGCGGACGCGCCCCGAAGCTCGGATCGTAGGCGGACTGTGCGATGAATGCCTTGGCCTCGTCGCTGATGGTCAGTTCGATTTTGCGGTCGGCCAGCCTTTCGCGAATGCCCTCGGCCAGCAGGTCCACAATCTTCACCAGCTGGTCCATGTGCAGCGGGCGGAAGAGCACGGTCTCGTCCACGCGGTTCAGGAACTCGGGCCTGAAATGCTGGCGGAGTGTGCCCATGACCTGATCCTCCACGCCTTCACGGAACTCGCCGGTCTCGTCGATGCCGTCGAGCATGTACTGTGCGCCGAGGTTCGAGGTCATGATGATCACCGTGTTCTTGAAGTCTACGGTGCGTCCGTGCGAGTCGGTAAGTCGGCCGTCGTCGAGAATCTGAAGCAGCACGTTGAACACGTCGCCGTGTGCCTTTTCGATTTCGTCAAAGAGCACCACGGAGTAGGGCTTGCGGCGAACGACCTCGGTGAGCTGGCCGCCTTCATCGTAGCCGATGTACCCCGGAGGCGCGCCGATGAGCCGGGCCACGGTGTGCTTTTCCATATACTCGGACATGTCGATGCGCACCATGTTGTCCTGCGAGTCGAACAGGGCCTGCGCCAGCGTCTTGCACAGCTCGGTCTTGCCCACGCCGGTGGGGCCGAGGAAGATGAACGAGCCGATGGGGCGAGCCGGGTTTTTCAGGCCCGCGCGGGCGCGAAGCACGGCGTCGGCCACGGCCTGTACCGCCTGTTCCTGTCCGATGACCCGTTCGTGGAGCTGCTCGCCGAGGCGCAGCAGCTTCTCGCGTTCGCCTTCCAGCAGCTTGGAGACCGGGATGCCGGTCCAGCGGGCGATGACCTGCGCCACGTCGTCCGGTCCCACTTCCTCCTTGACCATGCGCTGCCCTTCGCCGTCTTCGAGCGCCTTGTTGCGCTCGGCGAGTTCCCTTTGCAGGGCGTTGAGCTTGCCGTATTCAAGCTCCGCGGCGCGGTTGTAATCGTGAATACGCTTGGCCTCGTCGATTTCCAGCCGCACGGATTCGATTTCTTCCTTGATGGAGCGCAGCTTTTCGATGCCGCCCTTTTCATTTTCCCACTGGGCGGTAAGACGGGCCTGTTTTTCCTTGAGGTCGGCCAGTTCTTTTTCCAGTTTCTCAAGGCGTTCTCTGGAAGCCTCGTCGGATTCGCGCTTGAGGGCTTCGCGCTCGATCTCAAGCTGCATCACCTGACGGCTGGCCTTGTCCAGCTCATAGGGCTGGGAGTCTATCTCGGTACGGATAAGGGCCGCGGCCTCGTCAATGAGGTCGATGGCCTTGTCCGGGAGCTGGCGGTCGGAGATGTAGCGGTTGGAAAGCACCGCTGCCTCGACCACCGCACCGTCCGAGATGCGCACGCCGTGATGCACTTCAAAGCGCTCGCGCAGGCCGCGCAGAATGGAAATGGTGTCCTCCACGCTCGGTTCGTCCACCATCACGGTCTGGAAGCGGCGTTCCAGCGCCGGGTCCTTTTCGATGTGCTTGCGATATTCCTCGGTGGTGGTTGCGCCGATGCAGTGCAGTTCGCCGCGTGCCAGCATGGGCTTGAGCAGGTTGCCCGCGTCCATGGCGCCGTCGGTCTTGCCCGCACCCACGATGGTGTGGATCTCGTCGATGAACATGATGATCCGGCCCGCGCTTTCCTGCACTTCCTTGAGCACGGCCTTGAGGCGCTCCTCGAACTCGCCGCGGTACTTCGCGCCGGCGATGAGTGAACCCATGTCGAGAGCGAAGATCAGCTTGTCCTTGAGCCCCTCGGGCACGTCGCCCTTGACGATGCGCTGGGCCAGGCCTTCCGCGATGGCGGTCTTGCCGACGCCCGCGTCGCCGATGAGTACCGGGTTGTTCTTGGTGCGTCTGGAGAGAATGCGGATCACGCGCCGAATCTCCGCATCGCGGCCGATCACCGGGTCGAGTTTGCCGCTCTTGGCGGCCTCCACCAGATCGCGTCCGTATTTCTTGAGCGAATCGTAGGTGGCCTCGGGGTTGTCCGAAGTCACGCGTTGGTTGCCGCGCACTTCGGTCAGGGCTTCAAGCACCCTGTCCTTATTGAGGTTGAACTGCTTGTTGACGCGGCCCACGCCGGAGGAAGGCGGTTCATCCATGAGCGCGAGGAATATGTGCTCGACGCTGATGTACTCGTCCTGCATCCGCTTGGCGTGCTCGTCCGCCGTGACCAACGCACGCTGCAAACGCTGCGTGACAACGATCTGATCCGGTCTGGCGCCGGGGCCGGAGACGCTGGGCAACTTCTTGATTTCGGCTTCGAGCGCGCCGGAGTAGCGGCCGGGCTCGGTGCCGAGCTTGGACAGGATCTGCGGAACGAGTCCGCCGTCCTGCATGGCGAGGGCGTAGAGCAGGTGCTCCGCGTCTATCTGTTGATGCCCGTGCCGAATGGCGAGGTTCTGCGCCTCGGAAACGGCTTCCTGGGTCTTTTTGGTGAACTTGTTCGGGTCCATGTATGTACCTCCTTGGAGAAAAACTAGCGCTGCTTGAGCTCGGTAATCTCGCTTTCCAGCTCCTCGATGCGTTCGAGAAGATCAACGATGATGCTGCCGCCGGTGAAGGTGATTTCGAGGTCGTGGCAGATGCGCATGAGTTTCTGTATCCGGTACACATCCCGGTGGCTGAAGATGTACTCGTCGGAAGCGGTTCTGGCAGGTTCTATCCAGCCCAGCTCGGTCAACTCGGCCATGGCCCCGGGGGTGACGCCGGTCAGCTCCACGAGCTGGGTCCAGGCCACGTTGGTGGAACGTTCCGGCAGATTGAGGCCGGGGATCGAAAGCAGGGTCTGCTTGAGTTTCCGCGTGGGCATGAATGCTACCTCCTAAAAGTCTCTCGGCGTGAAGGACGACTTCTCGGCCAGTTCTTCCATGAGTTCCCGTTCTTCCTTGGAAAGTTTCTGCGGCACCTGAATCATGATGCGCACGTACTGGTCGCCTCGTTTGGCGCCGGTGCCGAGCCCCTTGTCTCTGATGCGCAGCTTCTTGCCGGAACCGATTCCCGCGGGGATGTTCATGTCCACGGAACCGTCCAGCGTGGGCACGCGGACCTTGGTACCGAGAGCGGCTTCCCACGGGGCAAGCGGCAGGTCCAGGGTGACGTTCGCTCCATCCACCGAGAAGCGGGGATGCTTGCGAAGCCTGATCTTCAGGAACAGGTCGCCTGACGGACCACCGGCGGGGCCGGGGTGTCCCTGGCCGGAGAGCCGGATGCGCTGGCCGTCCTTGATGCCTGCGGGTACGTTTACGTCCAGCGTCTTGGTTGACGGCGCTCCGGTGGGGCCGGTCTCGGTCAGGGTGATGGTCTTCTGACCGCCCTGAAAGGCCTCTTCAAGCGACAGCTCGTAAATGGCCTCGGAGTCCTGTCCCTTGCGCGGGCGCTGTTGGAAATGCTGGCCTCCGAAACCGCCTGTCTGGCGGAAGCCGCTGCGGAAATCCCCGCCCGCGCCGCCGAAGATGGTCTCGAAGAAGTCGCTGAAGCCGCCTGCATCGCCGAAGCCTCCACCGCCTCCGCCGAAGTCGAAGTGCATGTTTTCATAGCCCGGCGGGGGCTGGAAATTCTGTCCGTGCTCCCAGTTGGAACCGAACTGGTCGTACAGCTTGCGCTTTTCGGGATCCTTGAGGACCTCGTAGGCCTCGCCGATCTCCTTGAACTTATCCTCGGCGCTCTTGTCATTGGGGTTCAGGTCCGGGTGGTACTTTCGGGCAAGCTTTTTGTAAGCCTTGCCGATTTCCTCCTTGCTGGCGGACCGAGATACCCCGAGAACCTTGTAGTAGTCTTTGTATTCGACGCTCATGTACGTCGCACTCCTTGAACGAAAAGATTTCTCGATTTCAATGTCCTAGGATAATGCGCGATATTGTTAAGTCAAGACCCGCCGATGGAAAAATACCATGGATTTTCCACAGGGTCTTACGGGTTGTTAACAGGTCGATTGGTTCAGCCTGCGGAGCGCAGATCGGGCAGCGGCGGGTCGATGGACTCGCAGTGGGGATGAAAGCGCTTGTCGCGCAGGGCGTTCACGAGGTCTGCGCGGGAGTGTACGGGGACGGTGAAACGTGTGGGGCGGGTGGCGATTTCATCCGGGGTGTGGGCGTCGGATCCGGCCGTCATGGCAAGTCCCCGTCGGCGGGCCATGTGCATGGCACGGATGTTTTCCTCTGGGCGGTTGCGTCCGTTGGCCACCTCCACGATGTCGCACAGGCCGGGGCCGAAGACGGAGGTGTCGGCAGGCCGGGCCTGTCGGAACGGGTGGGCTCCGATGATCGCGCCGCCATTGTTGTGGACGTGCTCCACGAGCTTGGGGCCGCTCATGCCGGACGAGATTTCCTCAAAGGGACCGAATATGAGATAGTCGCCCTCATCGGTGGCGTATTCCATGCCGATGATGACCTGCAAGCCGTTTTTCTGCTCGCCTTCGCGGATGAGCTGTCGCACCCGCATGGTGTCGTGGTCGGTGATGCATACGGCGTCCATGCCCAGAAGGCGCGCTCTGGTGAGGATGGTGTTCATCTCAAGAATGGAACACGGCGAGATGGAACTGTGGACGTGCAGGTCGATGAGCATGTCTATTTATGGACACTCCCGGAGAGGATTGCAAATATCAATGCTCTATCCGGTTGCGTATAGGGCATAGATAAAATATATCCTCGGCAGATTCGGACGCATGTCCGAAATACAAGGGAGCCGCAATGCCTAAGAAATGCATAGTGATATTGTTGGATGGAATAGGGGACCGCAGTTACGCCCGATACGGAAACCGCACGCCGCTTCAGGCCGCCGAGACACCGAATCTGGACAGGTTGTCCACGCTGGGCTGCAACGGTCTGTACCATGCCGGGAAGCTCGGCCAGCCGCTGCCCAGTGAACTGGCGCACTTCACCATGTTCGGCTACGAGCAGGACGCGTTTCCCGGAAGGGGCGCGCTGGAGGCGCTTGGAGCCGACATCCCGCTGGAGCCGGATGACGTGGCCGTGCTGGCTCACTTCGTTCATCTCAAGAACGAAGAGGGCAGGCTCAAGCTCGGGTACGACCGCATGTGCGGCGACAACAACGAGATTGAGACCTACTGCAAGACCGTGGCGGAGTACGAGGTGGACGACGTCACCATCCGCTTCCATCCCACCAAGCGCATGTTCGGAGTGGTCACCCTGCATGGCGAAGTGGCGCCGTGCTTTACGGACTCCAACCCCATGGTCGATGGACGCTGGCTATCGGACGTGGTGCCGCTGGACTCCCACCGTGGCGACGCCCGTTGCGTGCGCGCGGCCGGGGCGCTCAAAAAATATCTAGCATGGGCCTACCGCCAGCTGGAAGCCACGGAAGTCAACAAGATCCGTGAACGGCAGGGGCTTCCCTCCATCAACGGCATCGTCACCCAACGCGCGGGCCAGCTCGGCAGCGTGCAATCGTTTCGCGAACGGCACGGCCTTACGGGCTTGAGCATCGCCAGCGGGGTCATGTATCGCGGTCTGGCCCACTACCTCGGCATGGACTTCGAGCGCGCCGTGGATTCGGGCGACCACGCCTTCGACATTTCATCGCGTATCCGCCGCGCCATTGATAAATTCGACGACTACGACTTCATCCACGTACACACCAAGGCGCCGGATCAGGCCGCGCATACCAAGAGTCCGGATGCCAAGCGCAAGGTCATCGAAGCGATCGACACCGGCCTCGGCATGGTCATCGATGAGCTGCTGGCCGACCCGGAACTGCTGGTGGTGGTAACCGCCGATCACTCCACGCCGAGCTGCGGCGACATGATCCACTCCGGCGAACCCGTGCCCATGACCTTCGTGGGACAGGGAGTACGCAAGGACAAGGTGCACTATTACGATGAAATCGCAGTGGCCACCGGCTGCCTCGGGTACCCTCGGGGCGACGAGTTCATGCATCTGGTCCTGAACTACCTCGACAGGGGCCGCCTGAAGGGGATCCGGGACTCGGCTTCGAGCCAACTGTTCTGGCCGGGCGACTATCGGCCGTTCATCCTGCCGGGAGAGGAATGATGCATCCGCTCGGAGTCATTCACGGCCGGTTTCAGGTGCTCCACGTTGATCACCTGAAATACCTGCTGGCCGGGAAGCGGCTTTGCGAGCATCTGGTGGTCGGCATCACCAATCCGGACCCGGAACTGACGGCGGGCGAAGCGGCTGATCCTGAACGCGACGACCCGCGCAACAATCCGCTGACCTACTGGGAGCGGCAGGTCATGGTGCGCGAGGTGCTGACTGGAGCGGGGGTTGATCCGGGCGATTTTTCCGTGGTGCCGCTTCCCATCAACAAGCCGGAGCGAATCAGATACTACGTCCCCATGGACGCTCTGTTCTTTCTGACCATCTATGATGAATGGGGCCGCGCCAAGCTGCGGCGGTTCCGGGCGCTGGAGCTTGATACTCACGTGCTCTGGGAGCGTCCCCCCGAAGAGAAGGGCATCAGCGCAGGCACCGTCAGGGAAGCGCTAGCCCGAGGCGAGGATGTTTCGTCTATGGTGCCGCCGGAAACCCTTCGGCTCGTGAAGCGGTGGGGATTGGCGCAGCGACTGCGTGAAATCGGGGAATGAAGAAAGGCCGGGGTGTTCCCCGGCCTTTTTTCATTTTAATACCGGACCCGGTTGACCGCCGTATTGTCGCGCTTGACCGTACGGTGATATTTGAGGGCCGGGTTGCCGAAAAGCATTACGTAAACCGATTTGTGGTCCTCGGGCACGCCAAGCTTGCGGCCGAGTTCCGGCACAATGTCGAACAGGGCGTATTTGCCCAGCCCGCACCAGACGGTCCCGATGCCCTTTGAAGCAGCGCAGAGCTCGAAGTAGCTCAGGGCGATGAACGGGTCTGCCTCCGGGCATGGGGAGTCTTCGGGGGAAGATGCGATGATCATGTGCGGGGCTCCCCGGAAAGGTACGTCAATGCCCTGCTCCCAAGCTCCGATGAACTGCTCAAAAGGCGCATACCGCTCGGGAAGGTTGCCTGACTGCACTGCCTTGCGAATGCCTTCGAACGCCTCTTTCCGGACAATGTCCATGGTCTCGGTGTCGTCCACCAAAGTGAAGAGCAGGCGGCGGTTGTTCACGCCGGTGGGGGCGTGCGCCAGCATGTCCATGAGCCATTCCACGGTTTCGAGGGCCACGTTTTCCTTTTTGTAACGGCGGGTGGAGCGGCGGCCGCGCACCAGCGCCTCCATCTGTTCGGGCGTGGGCAGCGCGCCGTCGAGGGGCAGGCAGTCTTCCGGCGAAGTCCCCAAAATGGACAGCGCGCCGGGCTTGCAGATCGCCAGACAGTGCTGGCAGCGTATACATTCTTCCTCGCCCCCATCCTTGATGCGCGGAAATTCCGGCTCAAGCTCAATGATGGAGCGCGGACAGTCTGCGACACACTCGCCGCATTTGGTGCATTTTTCCTGATCAATGGTGAATTCAAGCATATTTTCTCCCTTCGGTCTTTTTCAGGTTACCCTTTTGCTGCGAATTAACCACGGGGGATGAAAAAGTGAAGAAGGCACCCCCAGGTGCCCTCGTGTGTTTTCGGTAATCGCGGAGCGGATCAGTCGCCACTGCGCGTTGGGTTCGCCAGCACTCGCTTGACGGCCTCGCGCATCTGCTGACGGATTTCATCGTCGGGCAGCTTGTTGGAAATGACGATGCTCCCTCGCTGGCTGTAGCGGGGCGGCAACAGGTTCAGGGTGAGGGCGAAGATGTCCTGAAGGTCCAGCGGATCGAATTGGTGGCCCGGCGCCTCTTCTTCCAGAAGGCCGGGCATGAGCGTTGCCACGCGCTTCTCGTTTCTGTTGCGGATGCCGGAAAGTTCCACGCCGTTCACCGGAGGTATCTCGTGGGGTGTTGTCATGCGGACTCCTCGTTTTGTTCTCACAGTAACGCATCATGGCGTCGATGTACAAGTCTTTAGGGTTTTGGCATGGCCGATGCAACGTCTGCTGCGGATCGTCATCAAAACGACACGCAGGAGGACAGGGTAATGACGCCTTATGTGAGCAACGCGCTCGGAAGTTACAGCAGCAACGCCTATACGGTTTCCTCGCAGAAGCAGGAGGAGGCGGAATCCGCGTCCAAGACCACGGACACCGCCAATAAGTCCGATGAGAGCCAAAAGGGTTCCGACGGTTCGTCCGTGGCCAACCGTGTCGCCGAGCTGCTCAAGGAGATGCCCAAGGATGCCTTTGGACGCATGTCCTTCGAGGAAATAAGCAAATATCGCAAGCAGGTCGAAGAGCAGTTCGACAGCGAGATTCGCGCCGAACTCAAGGAGCTCGGCGTGGACGTGGATTCCAAGTTTCAACTTATTTACGACGAATCGACCCAGCGTGTGGTGGTGGGCAACGATCATCCCGACAAGGACAAGATCGAGGCCTATTTCGCGGACAACCCGAACCGCGTGAAGCAGTTCAACACCATCATGGACCTGTACGAGGTGGAGCAGCTCAGCCAGAACCGCATGAATCCGCAGCAGCTGCGTCAGAAACTCAACACTCAGAGCATGGCCTTCTGGATGCAGCAAAATGGTGGAAACGACATGTTCACGGGAATTCAGGGCATCATGTTCGACGCTCAGAACAGCTATATGCGCGCTCTGAACATGAAGGTCTAGCCGACCGAATCGGATTTTTGTCAAAAAAGCGCGGTCCCGGATACCCGGAGCCGCGCTTTCTCGTTCTGGGTGAGGTGGTGCCTTATTCGGCTTCGGCCATCTTTTCCTTGAGCGCCGTCCTGATGCGGCAGACACCGCACAGGTCCAGCGAGGTGGGTGAGCCGCACTCGCCGCAGGGAGAGACTTCGTCGCCTTCTTCCTTGTTCAGCATGGCGAACGCCGGGCGTCCTTTCTTGAGGAATCCCTCGTAAAAGGAGAATTTGCTTCCGGGGCTCTTGTATTCCAGCTCACCGAGCAGGTGCTTGTGGTTGGTGAAGCTGGCCCCGCCGGAGTAGGGGCAGGGATCGGAGTGAATCTCGATGCCCTTGAGAAACGCGTAGTTTGCGGTCTCGAATTCGCTCAGGCGATAGAGCGGTTTGACCTTGCGCACGAAGCCTTCCTCGGCGGGCAGGGTCGGTCCCTGGTCGGAAAGGTAGCCCGCATCCCAGCGCAGCGTGTTGGCGAACAGACGGGCCGCCTCGTCGTCGAGATTGTGCCCCGTGGCCAGCGCGTCGTAGCCGCCCTCGCGCGCGATTCTGTTGAAATAGTGTCGTTTGATTTTGCCGCAGACCGAGCAGACCGGCCTATTGATGTGCTTCTTGATGGCCGGGATGGGCAATCCTTCATTGGCGACTTCGAGCACCTGAAGCTTGAGGCCGTGCAGTTCGCAGAACGCCTCGACCTTGGCGCGTGCTTTTTCAGAGCTGCGGGGGATGGCCAGATCGATGTGCAGGCCCGTGACGTCGTAACCCTGAAGGGAAAGTTCCAGCATCAGCGCCAGCGAGTCCTTGCCGCCGGAAAGGGCCACCAGGATTCGCTCTTCATGGGTGAACATTTTCTGTCTGCGGATGGCTGTTTCCACCTGTCTGGTGAAGAACAGCGGGTAACAGTCCTTGCAGAAGGCCGTGTTGTGACTCGGAAGGGATACGACGGCTTTTGCCTTGCAGCGCTTGCATTTCATGGCAAACCTCCTATCCTGCGCTGGTTACTTTGCGCACGAGCAGGTGGTCGCCGTGCAGCAGTCTTTCATCTGGCGTGAGCAGCTCGCCGTCACGAATGATCAGGGCCATGGTGTGCCTGAGTTCGAGGCGGTTGAGCATGGCGATCACGGTGCGTACCTTGTGCATTTCGACGGTTTTTCCGTCGGGTTCGACTTGAACGGTGATCATGTTGTCTCCTTTCCCGCAGGATTTTCCTCTCCCGGCGGGGCAGGGTCTTTTAGCCCTAGACGGCACGGTTCGCAAGGATATGTCTCGTGCGGGAATGCTCTGGAACGCGGTGAGGGGTTAGAATTGTCCACCATTTGTTGAACAGGTGTTGACCGAAAAATGAATTTTCCCTTACATTGAGCCATGACTGAAAACCCTCTGGAGGACTAATGGATCAACACAAGATACTCGTCGTCGACGATGAAAAGCATATTCGCATGCTTTATCGGGAGGAGCTTGAAGCCGAAGGCTTCCAGGTGGCGACTTCCGACGGCGAGGAGGACATCCTCGACGTCATACACAGGGAAGAGCCGGATATCGTCATTCTGGATATCAAGCTAGGAGTGAACCGTTCCGGGTTGGATCTTCTGCAGGAAATCCGCACCGAAAGTCAGACGCTGCCGGTTATCCTGTCCACCGCCTACGACTCCTACCAGCACGACATCAAGTCTATCGCCGCGGATTATTATGTGGTTAAATCCGTGGACCTCACCGAGTTGAAGGACAAGGTGCGCATGGCCGTGAGCAAGGCCAGCGTTGCCGGGTGACGACGTCCAGCGCGCGTTTTTTCATCGCGGCGGCAACCTGTTTCGGGGTTGCCGCCGCGCCTTTGGGTGCCCTGCCGGAGATGAATCTCCTTGCCTGCCGGGGGTGGCTGTGGTAGCCGCTCTTCATGTTCGACATATCCAGCACCATCCGGGAGATAGCCGTGCTCGCCGTGCCTCTTCTGGCGGCACTCACCCTGCACGAGCTCGCTCACGGATTCGTCGCCTACAAGCTGGGCGACCCCACGGCCAAGAAGGCGGGACGCCTCACCCTCAACCCGCTCAAGCACCTGGACCCCATCGGGACCGTCGTGTTTTTTCTCATCAAGATAGGCTGGGCCAAGCCCGTGCCGGTGGACCCGCGGTACTTCAAGAACCCTCGGGCAGGCATGGCGCTTGTCTCCATTGCCGGTCCCGGAGCGAATTTCATTCTGGCAGCGATCTTTGCGGCTGGGTTTCATCTCATCAACAGCACCACCGTGTCCGACCCGGAAGGGGTGGCCTTGAAGGTGCTGGTGCCGCTTTTGCTCATCTGTCAGGCCGGCGTGCTGGTGAACCTGATTTTGGGCGTGTTCAACCTGATGCCTGTTCCGCCGCTGGACGGCTCGGGCATCGTGCAGTATTTTCTTCCGCAGCGGCTTGCGTACCAGTACGAGCGTTTCGGACGCTACGGCATTTTCGTGATACTCGGACTGTTCATTCTGGGCGACATACTCGGCTTCAGCGTGCTGGGCACGTTCCTGTTCCCACCCGTTCGTTTCGGAGCGGCGTTGCTTGGTGTTCCCCTCTAACCGATACAACCACAAGATTATCCCCATGAGCGAAAAGAAACGCATCCTCTCCGGCATGAGACCCACCGGCCCCCTGCATCTTGGTCACTACTTCGGCGTCATCGCCAACTGGATCAACCTGCAGGACGAATACGACTGTTATTTCTTCGTGGCCGACTGGCACGCCCTCACCAGCGAATACGCGGACTCCTCCAGAATCAAGGGTTTCGTGCCCGGTCTGGTGCAGGACTGGCTGGCCGCGGGCATCGACCCCGAGAAGTGCGTGGTCTTTCAGCAGTCCATGATCAAGGAACATGCCGAACTGTTCCTTATCCTTTCCATGGTCACGCCGCTTGGCTGGCTGGAGCGCAACCCCACCTGGAAGGAACAGCGCGAACAGCTCACCAACAAGGATATCCATACCCACGGCTTCCTCGGCTACCCCGTATTGCAGGCAGCGGATATCCTGATGTACCTTCCGGACGCCGTGCCCGTGGGCAAGGACCAGCTGCCGCACCTCGAACTCAACCGCGAGATAGCGCGTCGGTTCAATCATATTTTCGGCAGGGACTTTTTCCCCGAGCCCAAGGATCTGCTCACCGAGGAGGCCAAACTGCCGGGGCTGGACGGACGCAAGATGTCCAAAAGCTACGGCAACGCCATCGGCCTGTCCGAGGACATGGACACCATCGTGCCCAAGGTCCGCGGAATGCTTACGGACGAAAATCGCAAGCGCAAGGCCGACCCGGGCGACCCGTCCATCTGCAACCTGTTCCCGTACCACAAGCTCATGACCGATCCCGCGCGCCTGCCGGAAATCGAAGCGGGCTGCCGGGACGCGAGCTGGGGTTGCGTGGACTGCAAGAAGCTGCTGTTGGAGTCACTCGAAAAATTCCTCGCCCCCATTCAGGAGCGGCGCAAGAGCCTCGACGAGGACACGCTCGCCGACATTCTGAACGAGGGCAACAAGAAGGCCCGCGCCTATGCACAGGATACCATGCAGCAGGTGCGTGAAATAATCGGTTTCGACTTTTAGCGAATCCGCAACCCGAACCGAAGGAAGGGCTTTATGTCCGTCGCTAACGAAGGCAGCAAGGTTAAGGTCAATTACACAGGCAAATACAAGGACACCGGCGAGGTGTTCGACAGCAGCGAAGGACGGGAGCCTCTGGAGTTTGTTCTCGGTGAGGGCATGGTCATCGCCGGTTTCGAGAAAGCGGTTGTCGGCATGAAGGCCGGTGAAACCGCCAGCATTGAGATTCCGCCGGAAGAAGGCTACGGCTCCACCCGCCCTGAACTCATCTTCGAGGTGCGCCGCGAGCAGCTGCCCCCGAACATCGCTCCCGAAGAAGGTATGATGCTGGAAGTGGCCACCGAATCCGGTCAGGCCGCCTACGTCCGCGTCAGCGATGTGGCGGAAGAGACCGTCACCCTCGACGGCAACCACCCGCTGGCCGACCAGACGCTTCAGTTCGACATCGAACTGGTCGAAGTGTCCTAGCTTCAGGCTCGTCAGAAAGTACTCGGCCCCGCTTCGGCGGGGCCGTTTTCTTGAATGCATCAGGGGAGGAGAGTGATGCCCGTATCCGAGAGAATCGCGCAGATGAAGCCGTTCATGGTCATGGAAGTGCTCGAAAAGGCCCAGCGCATGGAGCGTGAAGGCGCCAGCGTCGTTCACCTTGAGATCGGCGAGCCGGACTTCGACACACCGGCGAGCATCAAACGGGCCGCCTGCGCCGCCCTCGACGACGGTCACACGCACTACACCCACAGCCTCGGCATCCGCGAACTGCGCGAAGCCATCTCCGACGATTACCGCCAGCGGTACGGCGTGGAGGTGGATCCGGGCCGCATCATCATCACGCAGGGCACATCGCCCGCCATGTTCGTACTCTTTTCCGCCATCCTCAGGCAGGGTCAGGAGGTTATCGCCTCGGATCCATGCTACGCCTGCTATCACAATTTCATCCGCTTCGCGGGCGGCGAGGTCAATCCGGTTCCTGTCACGGAGCAGGACGGTTGGCAGTATCGCGTGTCGGCCGTGCGGGAAGCGGTCAACGACAGAACGCGGGCCCTGCTGATAAACTCTCCGGCAAATCCCACGGGGACGCTGCTTTCCCCTGAGCGTATGGAGGCTCTTGCCGAACTGGCCGATGAAAAGGGGCTGCATCTCGTCTCGGACGAAATTTACCATGGGCTGGTCTATGAGGGCCGCGAGCACTCTGTGCTGGAGTTCTCGGACGACGCCTTCGTATTCAACGGGTTCTCCAAGCTTTACGCCATGACCGGCTGGCGGCTGGGTTATCTCATCGCTCCGGAATCCTTCGTACGTCCGTTGCAGATCGCCTGTCAGAACTTCTTCATTTCCGCAAACTCCATGGCCCAGTGGGCGGGAGTGGCGGCTCTTCGCGAAGCGTGCGAAGACGTGGAACACATGAAGGCCGTTTACGATGACCGCCGCCGCTACATGCTTTCGCGGCTGGAAGGCATGGGCCTGTCCATCCCGAATCCGCCCACCGGCGCGTTTTATATCCTCGTTGATTTTCGCAAATACGCCGAACGGTTCGACGGCAGTTCCCTCAAGCTGGCCTACGACATACTCGAAAAGGCCGCCGTTGGCGTGACCCCCGGCGTTGATTTTGGTCCCGGTGCCGAAGGGTACATCCGCTTTTCCTACGCCAACTCGCTGGAGAACATCCGCGAAGGCATGGACCGTCTGGAACGCTACCTCAAGGAATTCTAACCGCCCATGCCCAGAGTTTCGGTCACGCTGCCGTGCTACAACTGCGAGTCCACGCTGGCCCGCACGCTCGATTCCCTGCTGTCCCAGACGCTTGAGGATTTCGAGATTCTCGCCGTGGACGACGGTTCCACGGACGCAACCCGAACGATCCTCGACGAATACGCCCGACGCGATGAGCGCCTGCGGCCGATGTCCATTGAGCACGGCGGGGTTATCAAGGCAGCGAACACGGCCATTGCCAAAGCCCGCGCCCCATACATCGCACGCATGGACGCCGACGACGAGGCGCTTCCTGAGCGATTGGCGGCACAGGCCGCGCTGCTTGATTCGCGTCCGGATATCGGACTGGCCGGATGCCGCATCCGCTTCGGCGGTTGCCGGGAATCCTGCGCCGGGTATGCCCACTATGTGGACTGGACCAATACGCTGCTTGACCACGAGGCCATCAGTCTCAACCGTTTTGTGGAATTTCCGGTGCCGAACCCGTCCATCATGTACCGGCGCGAATGTGTGGAGCATCATGGGCCATACCGGGAAGGGGACTTCCCGGAGGATTACGACCTGCTGCTGCGTTGGCTGGAATCCGGCGTGCGCGCCGCAAAGGTGGATGAGGAGCTGCTCGTCTGGAACGACCCGCCGGACCGCATCTCGCGAAATCATGAACGGTACGCGGTGGAGGCGTTTTACCGGGTGAAGAGCGGCTATCTCGCTCGCTGGCTGGAGCGGCATAACCCGCGCCACCCGGAAGTGCACATCCTCGGTTCCGGGCGTACCACGCGTAAGCGTGCCGACATGCTTCTGGAACATGGCATCACCTTTGCCGCCTACTACGACGTGGACCCCAACAAGATCGGGCACGTGGTGCACGGCATACCGGTGCGAAACCGTGACGACGTCCCCGCGGCGGGTGAAGGTTTTCTGCTTTCCTACGTGGGCAGCCGCGGCGCGCGTGAGGAGATCACCGCATTCCTCGGAGCGCGCGGACTCGTCATGGGACGCGACTGGCTGCCCGCTGCCTAGTCTTTGACAGCCCGTTGATCCCCCTGTAAGGACTTACGATATCCAATCAGTAATTATCTGGAGGAGCGCATGCTTCTGAGCAACGTGGAGACCATCCCCGGCAAGCGCATCGTGCGGCACCACGGCATGGTGACCGGCAGCACGGTGCGCGCCCGTTTTTTTCTCATAGACCTTTGGCAGTGGATCAAAGGCTTCTTCGGCGGTGAGCTGAAGGGCTACAGCAAGCTCATCGGCGACACCCGCCAACAGGCGCTCAAGCGCATGGAGGAACAGGCCGAACGGCTCGGCGCCAACGCCGTGGTGAACGTGCGGTTTGCCACTTCCACCGTGTCATTGGGATCCTCGGAGCTGTATGTCTACGGCACCGCCGTGGAGGTTGTGGATGCTTGAGCATCTGCTTGATGAATATCTGCCGCTTCTGGTCATGCTGTTGGGCACGTTCCTGACCGGCATGATCATTGAGCGTCGCCATTACGCTTCCATCCTGCGGCGTGAGCTGGCAACCGCCAGGATTCATCATCTCAATTCAGGGAAAAAGCTCGACCCCAAGGCTCGTATCAGCCAGTCCCGGCTTGTTTGCGGTGAAGCCGTCATTTCCGTAGAGTTCTTCCGCTGGTTCGTCGGGCTGCTGCACAGCCTGCTCGGCGGCACCATGCGCGAATACGAGACCGCGTTGGACCGCGCCCGCCGCGAGGCGGTGCTGCGCATGAAGGAGTCTGCCAAGGGGGCTTCGGCCATCGTGAACGTTCGGGTGGAACATACGCCCATCAGCTATGGCCTGAGCCGTTTCAGCGGGGTCGAGGCCATCGCGTGGGGCACCGCCATTTATCTGGAGGAAGACCGTGCGGGGTGAATACGGATTTTCCGACAATCCGAACGTCAGCAAAGGCTCGCCCCTGTTGGGCGCGCTCAAGGTCTTCGCTGCCGCTGCCGTGCTTGTGGGCACGCTGTATTTCAGCATCGGCATTGCTGTGGATGCTGTGGTTCCCTTGCTGCCTGATTCCACGGTGCAATCTATAAGCAAGCGTATGGATTGGATAAGGATTCCAAGCGGTGGAAAAATGACTCCGGTTGAGCAGTCCATTCAAAGGCTCGCGGACAGGCTTGCCGAGGCCGATCCCGACGCGCCACGAATCCGGGTTCGGGTGGTGCCTTCCGACATGGTCAATGCCTTTGCTCTGCCAGACGGGACCGTGTTGTTGAACACCGGCCTGCTCGCGCGGCTGGAGTCGGAGAACGGGTTGGCTTTCATCCTCGGGCACGAGATGGCCCATATCCGCAACCGAGACGCCCTGCGCGGGCTGGGGCGGGCCATGGCCTATCAGATGGTGGCCGAGGCCGTGGGATTCGGCTCGGAGCAGGTCTTCAGCGACCCGGCTCAGCTGTCCGAGCTGGCCTTTTCACGAGGTCAGGAGGAACGTGCCGATCGCGAGGGGATGGACACCGTCCAAAAGCTGTACGGCCATGTGGGCGGCTACGACGAGTTTTTCCGCATCATGCAGCGTGAGCGTGCGCAAGAGGCGTGGGCCGCGTATTTTTCCACGCATCCCCACGATGATCGGCGGATTCAGTTGATGCAGGAGCATTCGGATGACATGGGGTATGTCATGGGCTCCGAAACGCCGCTCATCCTCCCTCGCGATGGAGATGAATCTCTGTGAGCCGCTCTGGAATAAAGCCTTGCCGCTGGTGGAAAGCGTTGATTCTGGGAATGATCCTGCCGGGACTGGGGCAGGTTTATACCGGCAGGAGCACCTTCGGTTTCGGGGTCTGCGCAGCACAGATTCTGCCCGGCATGATCGGCTACAGCCTCATGGGAACGTTTGCGGGGCTCATCACCGCCGTGAGCATGATGCTCGTCTACCACGCGGTCTTCGCGGCCGAGGCGGCTTTCAGGATCGTCCGTAACGGGCCGCTCATTCCGCATCCCCGACGTGGCTGGGTTTATCCCGCTTTCATCGTCCTTTCCATCGGGCTGACCTATGCCATGTCGGCCCTGCCGCACCAGTATGAGGCCTTTGTGTCGCCCACCCCTTCCAAGACCCCCCCCCTGCGACCGGGAGACCGGTTCATGGCGGAGCGGATTGACCCCGAAGATCCCCTGCACCGCGGCGAAGTGGCAGTCTTCCTGCGGCCAGACGGCGTCTATTTCGTCAAACGCGTGGCGGCGGTTGCCGGGGACAGAGTGCGGGTCGAGCAAGGGATGGTCTACGTGAACGACGTTCCCGTGAATTCCGGACGCGAACCCAAGGGGGCAAAGATGCTTCACGGACCTTCGCAGCAGGGACTCGTGCTCGAAAAGGGACAGGTGTTCATGCTCGGCGACAATGCCGCGCGTTCATGGGATTCGCGGTATTTCGGGCCGGTGGACAGAGAGGATGTCCGCTATCGCGCCCTGTACCTCTACTGGGCGCAGGACGGACGCACGGGCAGAAAGCTCGGTCAGTTCCAGTAGGCCGGGGAAAGCAGCAGCCCTTCTGCCAGCGATACCTCAAGCACCTTCACTTCCTGGATGTCCAGCTCCTGCATGTACCCGAGCACAAGGATCAGATTGGACAGATCGGTGGGTGCGAATCCGCCGCCAAGCTCCCAGTCGGTCAGACCGAGCCGCAGGCCGATTGCCTTGCGCAGGTCTATTTGAGTGTAGGGATTCTTCCCCGCAATCTGTCCGAGCACGCTCAGTGAGTGAACCGGTCCGATTCCGACGACCAAGCATTCTGCATTACGAATGATTGCACGCATTTCCTTCGGCAGTTTGGCGGCCTTTTCGCGAGCCAGTCTGAGCGCCTGACGAAAATCCTTCTCGCTCATGGGGTTCGGCGTGTGCGATATCCTGCTCTGGATGTCGTAAATGATGTCGTTTTTGAAAGAAACCGAGGCCGTGCGATCCGTATGATAGTAGGTTCGCGCCTTGTGCCTGAGCGTTATCTGCGAAGTGCCGCCGCCAATATCCCAGACTACCAGCGGCCCTTGTGGGTTTCCGAGTTCGTTAAGCGCGGAGCGGACGCCGATGATCGCCTCTTCGCGCTCGTCGATCACCTTAGCAGGGATATCCGTCTGCTGTGAGAGTCGCTTGATGTACTCATGACCGTTTTCTGCGTTGCGAAAGGCTTCTGTGGCAACCGCCGAGATCGATTCTGCGCCGAGGCTGCTGGCCTGTGTCTTGAGGAAACGGATGTGGTTTATTCCTTCAGCCATCATGGCAGGGGGGATGCGATTACCGGTCTGGGGGACGATGTTCTCCGCGAAGTCTGCCTTGATGTGCAGTCGCTTCACGATGCGTTTGATCACATGAGAGCCTTCGTCCACGTCCGCGATGACGCACTTGATGGACCCCGATCCGATATCGATGGCGGCCCGGCGCTCGAAGTCGGACCCGCCATGAAACCATAGCGTGGCCGCCGTGATGAGCACTGCTGCGATGATCAGAGTATAGCGCATGCCGCAAACATAGCCCGAAGGCTCACGGAGGTGCAATTATTCTGCGCTTTTCGTTGAGCGGTACGTGTCTCTGTTTCGTCTGATCTGGTATTTGATGACGGCGTTATTGTGTTCGCGCAGGGACTTGCTGAAGTAGTGCGACCCATCTCCCTTGGCCACGAAATACAGGAACCGGTGGTCCTCGGGGTGTACGGCGGCCTTGAGCGAATCCAGTCCCGGCGAGCAGATGGGGCCGGGCGGCAGGCCGGGATGCACGTATGTGTTGTACGGATTGTTCCGGTCCTTTAGGTGCTTTTTGCGGATGTTGCCGTCAAAGGCGGGGCCAAGGCCGTAGATGATGGTGGGATCGGCCTGTATCAGCATGCGCCGCTTCAGTCGGTTGGCGAAGACCCCGGCGATGCGCTCTCGTTCGGTCACGTCGCCGGTTTCCTTTTCCACCAGCGAGGCCAAGACCACGAACTTTTTCAGATTCTTCCATTCCGGAAGTCCGTCAGGCCAGACCTTTTCCGCCTCGGCGAAGAACTGTCTGAGCATGGTGCGAACCATGTACCGCCCCTTGTTCTCTTCGGGCGGGGTCAACAGGTAGGTCTCCGGAAAGAGAAAGCCCTCGGCGGTTTCGGCCTTGATGCCGAATTCTTTGAGCAACTCTGAATCCTGCGCGGCAGCGGCGAATTCCTCTTGAGTACAGACACCGGATTCGGCGACGACCTCGGCGGTCTGCCACCAGGTGAGTCCTTCGCGCACCGAGACCTTGACCATGATGCCCGGGGTGGTGGTCAGCACTTCCAGCACCCGGTCGGGGCGCCAGCCGGTATTCAGACGGAACTTTCCTGCCCGCACCTCGTTGACTGTGCCCTTTTCGCGGGCAAGGGCCCAGAAGCGGTTCACGTCGGTGATGAGGTTGTCCGAACGCAGGTCGCGGGCGACCACGAGGAAGGGGGAGCCTTTTTCCACCGTGAAAACCACTTCGTGCCCCGGTGTTTCAGGCGGCACGGTGCGGAACTGGTGGTCCAGCCAGGCCATGATCCAGAAATAGCCGGACGCACCAAGTGCGGCGATTCCGGCCAGAAAGAAGAGTATTGCTAGATTGCGCTTTCGAGCCATGTGCGAAGGATGACGGTTGCGGCCTGTTGGTCGAGTGCCATTTTTTTCTTCTTGCGTTTCAGACCCGCGCTGCGCAGTTCCTGTTCGGCTTCCGCCGAGGAGAGCCGTTCATCCACGAGGTGGATCGGCTGTTCGATGCGCCGCGAGAGGCTGTCGGCAAAGTTCCGGGCCTGCCGGGTGGTCAGGGTGTCCTCTCCGTCGAGGGAAAGGGGAAGGCCGACCACCACGGTTTCAACAGACTCCTTTTGTATGATTTCCAACAGTTCGTCAAAGAGTGCGTCGCGGGTGGTGCGCTCGATGGTTTTGTACGGCGAGGCCAGCAAGCCGGTGGGGTCGCTCAGTGCGAGCCCCACCCGCTTGAGGCCGAAGTCTATGGCAAGAACGCGCAAGGATTTATGCTCCCCTGCGTTCCACGCGGTTCATGATCTGCTTGAGTTCGCGCTTCCACTTGGGGCCGCCCACGCATCGCGCAAGATATTCCACGGTGTGCAGCACCGGGTTGCCCTGACGGTTTTCGGCAAGGCAGCGGCTGATGCCCACTTTGCAGGAGGGACAGCCGACCACGATGGGCAGGCTCTTGTTGCTGCCCGCGTCCTCGCGCAACTGACCCTTCTTGCGTTCGCGAATCCGATTGTAGATGGCGGGGCTGGAGAGCGCGCCAAGGCCGGATTCACCGCAGCAGCCGGGGGACAACACGGTCCGCGCGCCGGTCAGTTCTTCCAACGCGGAGCGGTACATCTCGGGAGCCTTGGCCTTGGGCACGTCCACCCATTCGGCATGGCAGGCCGCGTGGTAGATGGCATCCCCATCACAGTTGACGCCTTCCAGCCGTTCGGAGAGGAACTGTACCGCGTCCATGTGACGCATGGGCTCCACCAGATCGCCGGAGAAATCGTGGCTTTCAAGCGATTCGCGGCAGGTGCCGCAGGCCGTGAGCAGGGTGGTGGCCTTGAGACCGGCCTTGCCCGTGGCCACGAGCAGGTCCAGCATGGCCTTGCCGTTGCGATGGCGGTTGGTTTTGTAGGCTTCCTCGCAGCCGCTGGCGAGCAGCGGATACCCGCAGCACATGTGCTTGTCGGGCAGCACCACGTTCACGCCCGCCTTGAGCAGCAGGTAGACGGTGGCCATGCCGATGTCATGCGAGAACAGCGCCGCGCCGCACCCCGGGAAGTAGAGCACGGTGTCGTCGCGCTTTGCACCCGGCGCCTTGAGCACGAACCCCTTGTCCAGCTCCAGCGTCTCGAAGATGTTGCGGAAGTCCATGTGCGGCGTGGGAGACGCGAAGGCCGGATTCTTGAACCGTCTGCGCCAGTGTGCCGGAAGCAGCCCCACGGCCTTGCTCTGCATGGTTTGTCCCAGCGAAAGCGCCTTGGCAACTTTGGGCAGCCTGCGGGCCGGTTCGTCAGCGATCCGCTCCAGCACGATCTTTTTGACCGGGTGTCCGCTGCGTCCCTTGTAGTCGAGGAACGCGCGCATGCGTAGGGCGGCTCCGGCCGAGTCGATCTTGACCGGGCAGACGGCCTGACATTTGCCGCAGGCCGTGCAGTGCTCCATGAGTTCGCGCAGCTTGTCGAGTAGGTGCGGTGCGGGCTGGCCCGTTTGAATCTGGTCGTAGTAGATGGCCTCGATGAGCGCGCCGAGTCCGATGTTCTTGTTGCGCGGATGGTGCATGAGTCCGCTCTGGGGATGGAACATGGGGCAGACCTGCTTGCACTTTCCGCAGCGGGTGCAGGTCTGGATGTCCTTGAGCAGGTTCATGAGGTCTTCCTTGTCCTTCAGCGCGGTCATGTCCAGGTCCTGGATGAGGCGGTTGAAGGAGAAGGTGAACGGTTCACTGGGCAGCTCGCGGCGCGTCAGCTTGCCGGGGTTGAAGATGTTGCGCGGGTCCACCTGATGCTTGTAGGCCGCCAGCGCACGGATCTTCTCATCGTCGAGATAGTCGATCTTGGTGATGCCGATGCCGTGTTCGCCCGAAACCACGCCGTCCAGTTCGAGGACTTTCTCGAAGACCTGTCCTGCGGCTCGGTGCGCTTCCCGGAGCATCTCCGGGTCGTTGGAGTTCACGGGCAGGTTGACGTGGCAGTTGCCGTCGCCGGCGTGCATGTGGTTGGCGATGATCACCCGCTTGGCCTGCAGCTCGTCCCACAGGGCCTTGATGTCGTTGTCCAGCTTGGGATAGCGGTCGCGCAGCTTGGCGAACAGGTACCGGCACTGGGATTCCTGCTCCTGATCGGAAATGTCCGCGAAGGTGATGTCGCCGCGCATGATGGCCTTGCCGCGCTCCAGCCCTTCGTCGAGGTCGGGGTCGTTCTGGTCCACGCCGGGCAGGTCGCGTACCCTGTAGAGCGTGCGACGGTAAATGCGGCCAAGATATTCGAGGTTCAGGTTCTCGAGGAAGTCCGAGAAGTCGGGAATGACTTCCAGCGGAATGACGATGTCCTCGTTGATCTTAAAGCCCGAAGTACGGCGCGAGATTGCCGAGAGCTTGTGGCGGTCTTCCCAGAAGAGCTCGCCTTCCTTGGCGTCGCGTGCGGCGAAGATGTCCACGCCGTCGTAATTGTCGGCAAGCGAGACCACGGTCTCCACGGCCTGATCCAGCGCGTCCTCGTGGTCCGAGTCGAGCTGCATGATGATGACCGAGATGGGTTCGCCCTCATATTTGGAGGTCTTGGGCTTGTACTCGATGGCCTGCACGTACTTGGTGCCGAACTCCTCCAATGCCGAGATCTTCACCAGATCGCCCTCGTCGCGAATGGTGTCGCGAAGGCCAACCACGTCCTTGATGACGTACATGGCGTTTCGCATGGAGCGTCCGTAGAATTCGAGGCAGAGTACCCGAGAATGCTTCGGCCTCGGGTGGCAGATGAGGGTGGCTTCGGTGAAGATGCCGTCCACGCCTTCTTTCTGCACGCCCGGCAGCCCGCCGAGATATTTGTTGGAGACGTCCTTGCCGAGACCGGGGGAGCGGATGTCGCGGCCGCTCAGGGTCACGGTGTCCACGTGCTTGCCGGATTCGTCGTATACGTCGAAGGTGGCGCTGCCATCCTCGAAAACCTTGTGGCGCGGGTGATCCCGGCGGACCACCGTGATGATCTCGCCCTTGGGCGTCACCATGCGGTAGCTCAGGATGTTGTCGATGGTGGTGCCGTATTCGAATGCGAAGGGGCCGCCCGCGTTTTCCGAGAGGTTGCCGCCGATGCTCGAACCGGCCTTGGAGGCGGGGTCCACGGTGAGCAGCAGATCCTGTTCCGCCGCCGCCTTGATGGCGGTGAGGGTGATCACGCCGGTTTCGACGGAGATGGTCCGTTCTTCGGGGTTCACGTCCAGAACCTTCTTGAAGCGGGCCAGCGAGAGCACCACGCTCCTGTTGGCGGTGGGGATGGCCCCGCCGGTCAACCCGGTGCCGCCGCCGCGCGGAATGACGGAGAAGCCCATTTCGTCGGCGAGCTTCACTATGCGCCTGATCTGCTCTTCGGTTTCCGGGTAGAGCACGAGCATGGGCAGTTCCATGCGCAGGTCGGTGGCGTCGGTACAGGACTGCACGAGATGCAGCGGATCGTCGCCGATGCCGTTGCGGTCCATGAATCCGCGCACCCGCTGGACGAGTTCGCCCCTGAAGGCGGTGTCCGCGTCAAAGGAGCGCCAGAATTCACGGATGCCCGCGGACAGTATCTTGGGGTATTCTCCGGACATGAGGGGGCGCGACATGTTCAGCCGGCGCTCTACGCTCTTGCGGACCAGCTCCGGGTCCACGAAGGGATTATAGCGAACCATGAAGAGCTCGGCAGCCAGTTCCGAAGCCAGCTTGCGGACGGACTCGGGCCATTCGGCAACCTGTTCCATGTCCACCATGCCGAAAACGCGGCTGAAGAGCTGTTCATCCGATATGGAAATATGAGGGCCTGTGTGTGCCATGTATGATTCAACCTTTTCCTTGCGCGAAACGGCGCGGTTGAGTGACGGTCGAAGAAGAGAGGAACTATAGGCACCGGAACGCTCGTTGGCAACCCCCGGACATCCGCAAAACCCCGGTGGGCCGCGCTTTTCGATGGGAAAAAGCCCCTTGTGCGTTCCCGGTTTCGCATGTCGCTTTGCAGTTGGGTGTTAGTGCGCGAAACGTGGTTTTGTCTTGTTTGTGTTGCGCAAAACGCAGCAAGGCGGGTGAGGATTGGTCAAAACGGCTTTTGCATCATGGTGGAGTTGGTCGTGCGCTTTTTTTTGACAACCTTCCAGAAATTATCCAAAAGTCGGAAGCGTCAGCATTTGGCGAACAATCCGATAATCCCGATGAAGCGAAAGGAAAAATGACCGCATTCACGAAAGACATCATCTTCTTTCACGTCCCGAAGGCGGCGGGGACATCCTTTTACAATCGTCTGGCCGCGAGCGTCGGCGGCAGGCCGGTGCTCTTTCGCCACATCGTAGAGGGTGCATTCAAAAAGGAGCTGGCAGATGCCCGGCCCAAAGTCTGGAGCGCACACCCCAGCGGTGATTTTGGACGCTGGCAGCGTCTTTTGAAAGAGCGGCCCGAGGCCTCGAAGGTGACGTTTCTCCGCGAGCCGGTTGACCGTTACGTCTCGGAGTACTGCTTTCGCGAAGGGGAGTATCGTTCGATGAAAATTGATCTGGCGGATACGCTTGCGCTTGATCCGCTTCGCCATCTGATGGTGGACAATCTACAAACCAAAATTCTCGCCTCCATGGGTGGGCCGAGGGACTATTCCAAACCTGCCACGCAGGCGGATCTCAACACCGCCAAAGGCAATCTGATCAGACACTTTCTTTTCGGGCTGGTGGAACACTATGAGGAATCCTGCCATCGCATTGCGGAACGCCTCGAACTGAACCTGACTGAGGACGCCAGAGTGATGAATGTCAACGCAAAACGGCAAAGGCTCGATGCGTTGCCTGTCGAACTCGTGGAGCGCATCGAACTGCACAATCTCTACGACCTCGACCTCTACGACTTCGCCCTCACGCTCTTTCTGGGGCGTCGCGGACGCTGATCCCTCACCTTCTCGGCTGCTTTGGTGAAATCTCCAAGGTCGTTCGCTTTACAATTATCGTATTTTATAATTGGTTTGGATGGGTTAATGGGTAACCTCTGAGCAAAGTCCCGTAGCGTTTTGGCGCGATTCGGGCAGGTGTGAGGCGGACGCTCGTTCCGGCTTGAATCATCAAAAAAGTCTGGAAGGAAAGGACGGCTGGTCGAGCAAGAGCGGAGGGTGGCCCGTTTCTGGGATGCTAACAAGGGAGTCCTGGCTGATGTTGATATATGTCCTTTCCGGGGCAGTCGTTCTGAGCCTGATTGCCCTTATGTTCTGCAGGCTTTTGCGCAGCAGAAGCATTGCCGAGGCAAAGCGCAACGAAAAGCGTTATCGCGAGCTCTTCGACAACCTCATTTCAGCATTCGCTCTGCATGAAATCATATTCAATGAAGATGGCGTGCCGGTTGACTACCGTTTTCTGGATGCAAATCCGTTCTTCGAGAAACTAACGGGCCTTTCCCGCAATGAGATCGTGGGAAAAACCGTGCTTGAGGTGCTTCCTGCGACGGAACCGGAGTGGATTCAGCGGTACGCGCATGTGGCGCAAACCGGAGAAGTCGAAAACTTCGTCGCGTATTCTCAGCAGTTCGACCGCTATTTCGAAGTGCACGCCTATTCTCCCGAGAGCGGGAAGTTTGCGACGGTCTTTCTGGATATTACCGAACGCATCAGAACCCAGCAGGCATTGGCGGAGAGCGAGAAAATGTATCGGGAACTGGTGGAGTCGGTGCAGGACGGCATTACTCTCGCCGACGATAAAGGCTGCATCGTTTACGTGAATCCCGCCCTTGCCAACATGCTGGAAGGTACGCCGCAGGAGATTCAGGGATGTCAGTACACTGATTTCATCGAGGAACGAAGCAAGGAAGTCTTCGAGCAGAATCAACGCTACCACAGGCAGAATCGCCGGACGCATTACGAGGTCTCTGCCCGGTCGCTCAAGGGCAATCCGCGCAATCTGGTCACGTCGGGCTGCGGAAGATTTGATGAAAACGGTCGATTCATAGGCAGCATGGGCGTGGTCCGCGACCTGACCCAGTATCGGGAGATGCGGCGACAGACCCGTGAAATGGAAGCTCGCTACATGGCGATGTTCCAGCATATGAGTAGCGGTGTGGCGGTATATGAATCCGATGGGCAGGGTGATTTCATTATCAATGACTTCAATCCCGCAGCTGAAAGAATAACGCATGTGAAAGCAAAGGACGTGGAGGGACGCAGACTGACCGAAGTCTTTCCGAATATGCGGCAAACGGCGTTCTTTGAGGCGTTGGTCGAAGTTGATCGCACTGGGGAAGCGCGATATCTGCCTCCGTTTTACTATAGTGACGACATTCGCAAGGGATGGCGCGAAAATTATATTTACAAGCTCGACAATGGCGAGACCGTGGCCATTTTCGATGACGTGACCGAGCGCATTGAGGCCATGCGCAGCCTCGCTCAGAGCGAGGAGCGACTCTCGCTGGCATTGGACGCGGTTTCGGACGGCCTTTGGGACTGGGGAATCGCCAGCGGCGAGTTGTATTTCAGCAACCGGTACTACACCATGCTCGGATACGAGCCCGGCGAGTTTCCTGCGAGTTTTGATTCCTGGAAGAGCCTGCTGCATCCTGACGACGCAGGCAAGGCCATAGCCGAAGTGGACCGGCACCTGAGCGAAGGGATGCCTTTCAGCATCGAGTTCAGGGCGCGCACCAAGGACGGCGGCTGGAAGTGGATTCTGGGCCGCGGGCGCGTTGTGGAAACCGATGAAGAGGGGCGACCAACGCGTATGATCGGCACGCACATTGACATCGACTCTCGCAAGAAGGTGGAAGCGGAGCTGGTGCAGGCCAAGGAGATGGCCGAGGCCGCCAATCAGAGCAAGTCCGAGTTTCTCGCCAACATGAGCCATGAGATTCGCACGCCGATCAACGGCATCATGGGTATGCTTCAACTGCTGGGAACGACGGATATCGACGAAGAACAGCAGGAGTACGTGCGAATCGCCCTCGATTCCAGCCGAAGCCTGACGGATCTGCTCAGCGATATTCTGGACCTCTCCATGGCCGAGGCCGGGCGCATGACTCTGCGCGAGGAAAACTTTGACATCAACCACATCCTCGACAGCGTTGGAAAGGTCTTCAGCCATGCCGCGGAAGACAAGGGGCTCGCATTTGACGTGAAAGTTGCCCGCGATGTTCCGGCTTTTCTGCTTGGTGACCCGGTTCGCCTGCGCCAGGTGGTCTTCAATCTTGTGGGCAATGCCATAAAGTTTACCGCGGCCGGAAGTGTGGAAGTGTCCGTTTCCCTGTTGCGGCGGGACGGAGACCTGGTCCGGCTGGAGCTGTGTGTCGAGGATACCGGAATAGGTATCCCGAAAGACAAGCAGCGGTACATTTTCGAAAGTTTCACGCAGGTGGAATCGTCGTTCTCCCGTCCATATCAGGGGGCCGGGCTGGGCCTTCAGATCGTCAAGCGCATCGTTGACCTCATGGATGGAAGAATCGAATTGGAAAGCTCGCCCGGCAATGGCGCATCGTTTTGCGTGGAGGTCAATATGCGGGTGTCGGCGGCGCCCGTGTCGTCATCCCTTGAAAGCGACCGTTCATTCCCCCGCATCGGGCGTGACGCCAGTGTGCTCGTGGTCGAGGATGAGCGGGTGAACCGGTTGAGCATCTGCAGGCTGCTCGAAAAGGAAGGGTTCAGGGTGACCACGGCCGCCAACGGGCGTGAAGCACTGGATGCATTGGAGAAATCCCGGTTCGACCTGATCCTTATGGATGTGCAGATGCCCGTCATGGACGGCGTGGAGACAACTCGCATCATCCGTAACGAAGAACGTTTCGCGTGGGCCGCGAAGACGCCCATCGTCGCGCTCACTGCGCACGCCATGAAAGGGGACAAGGCCCGGTTTTTGGAAGCGGGCATGGACGGCTATCTGTCAAAACCCGTCGAAATGTCGGCGCTTATGGATGAGATTTCCCGCTTTGCCGGGGGCGAAGAATAGCGCGAACTCTGGACTTCCATGGCTGGCGGATGTAGATTGCCGCCTTTCGTAAACCAACGGTGGGAGTTGCCATGATTGCCGACGATTTTGCCGCCCTGAAGCTTTTCATCACGGGACCGACGTATATCCGCCCCGAAATTCGCGAAGCCGCGTCCCTGCCCGAGTTCGGGCATCGCGACAAGGAAAACGACAAGCGCTCCGGTCCCATCTTCGACGGCCTGACCCGTCTGGCTCAACTCCCGGAAGGATATCGGACATTTCTGATAAACGGCTCCGGCTCCACCTGCATGGAAGCCTCCATCCGCTCTCTCGTGGCGGACGACGAGACCGTCCTCAACGTCACCGTGGGCGCCTTTGGCGACCTGTATTACAACATCGCGCTGGCCAACGGCAAAAAAGCCGTGAAGCTGGCCTTCGAACCCGGACGCGCCGCGAACGCCGACAAGCTCGCCGCTGCCATCGAAGAGCACGGGGCCTCCGTGGTCACGCTCACCCACAACGAGACCAGCACCGGGGTGGAGAACGATATCGTGACCCTGGGCAACGTGGTTCGCGACAAGGGCGCCATGCCGCTGGTGGACGGTGTCTCCATCTTCGGCGGGGCCGATCTGAGGCTTGCCGAGGCCCGTCCGGCAATTTACTGCACCGCTACGCAAAAATCCCTCGCGCTTCCGGCCGGTTTCGGCATCGGCTTCGTAAGCCCCGAGGCAGCCGAGAAGGCCGCCACGATCACTAACAAGGGACATTCCACGGACATCCTCAAGCAGCTCGACAAGGCCGCCGTCGGACAGGCCCTGACTACTCCCAATACCGCACTGCTCAATCAAATGGCTGTGCAGCTCGACTACATCGTCAACACCGAAGGCGTGCAGGAACGATTCGCCCGTCACGCAAAAATGCGTGAGATGACCCATTCCTTCGTGGAAGGGCTGGACGGATTCGACCTGTTCGCGCAGGAAGGGTTTCGTTCGCCCACGCTGACCACGGTGCGCTGTCCGCGTCACGTCACTGCTGACAAGCTCAAGTCCGTTCTCAAGGAGCACATGCGTGAACGCGGCTATCTCTTCGACCCCGGCTACGGCAAGCTCAATGCCCGGCTGGAGGAAGAGGGGCGGGCCGTCATGTTCCGCATCGGCCACATGGGCGACATCACTCCCGAAATGCTCTCGGAATATCTTGAGGTGTTGGGCCGGCAGTTGGCCGCGCTCTAAGGCTTGGCCTTCTCGGTGCCGTAGAGTTCGCCGAATTTGCGGAACTCTGCCTGCCTGCCGATGATGGCGATCATGTCGCCGGTGAGCAGTTTCTCGTCCGGGTCGGGGTTGGTCACCAGCCCCTCGATGCGCATGATGGCCACCACGCTTGCTCCGGTGCGCTTGCGGATTTCCGCTTCTTCGATGGTTTTGCCCACGAGGGGCGAGTCTATGGGGATATCCACCCAGAACAATTCCAGAATGCTGCCGCCGTGCCTCACTATGCGGCCGAAGTCCTCGCTGGTGCAGTCTTCACGCAGCGGTTCGTAGAGGTCGCGGTGGACACGTTCCGTGAAGTTGTTGATCTCCGAAGTGGGCACGTCGAGTCGTGACAGGGTCTGCCTGACGAACTCAAGCCCGGCCTCGAAGCTGGGCTGCACCACCACGTTGACTCCCATGCTGGAAAGATCGCGCAGGTTCGAGGCGTCCTCGGCGCGGGCGATGAGCGCCACGTCCGGGGCCATGCGGCGAACCATCTGTGCCTGCGTCCGCGAGACCATGTGCGCCGGGGTGGTGATGAGCACCACGCTGGCCCGATCGAGATGCATGGCTTCCAGCACCACGTCGATGGTGGCATCTCCGTAAATGACCGGATGGCCGTCCTTCTTCAGCCGCTCCACGCGCCGGAAGTTGTTCTCCGCCACAAGGTACGGCTTGCCGAACCGCCTGAGAATCTCCGCGGCCGCACGCCCGATGGTGCCACCGCCTATGATGGCGACGTGTCCGTTGAGCCGCGCCTTCTGGATGTTGATGCTTTCATAGGGCGGGGCGGACGTGAAGCGTTTGCGCAGGCTGTAGAGCGGAGCCGCCAGACGCGACGCAAGCGGTGTCAGGATCATGCTGACCACGGCGGAGGCCATGAACAGGGCGAAATCCGCCTGACTGAGCGCGCCGCCGGAGAGCCCGGCACGGGCCAGCAGGAAGGACAGCTCACCCACCTGCCACATGGTCAGCGCCGTGGCCAGCGGCACGATGTTCCGGTAGCCGAATGCCCGCGTCACGCCAAAGAATATCAGTCCCTTGCCGAGGAAAAGCAGCAGGGTGATCAGGGCGATCTTGCCGGGATTGGACAGGATGACCGCCGGGTCCAGCAACATGCCCGCGGAGGCGAAAAAGAGCAGCCCGAAGATGTCCCGCAGGGGCAGAATGTTGCTCATTACTTGGTGTGCGTAGTCGGATTCGCTCAGGAGCAGGCCCGCCATGAATGCGCCGAGGGCGAAGGACAGCCCCGCCAGATGCGTGGCGTAACCGATGCCGAGTCCGATGGCGCAGGTTGAGAGCAGGAACATTTCTCGGGAATTCCAGCGCGCGATGCGGTGCATGAGCCACGGGATTGCGGTACGACCGAGGAAGATCATGACCGTCAGGAAGGCTGCGGATTTGATGACCGCCCAGCCGAGCCGGGAGAGGCCCGCGCCGAGGTCCCCTATTTCCGGCAGAATGATGATCAGCGGCACCAGTGCGAAGTCCTGCACGATGAGCATGCCGATCATCACCTTGCTGGAAAGTGTTCCCAGAACACGCTGATTTTCCATGGTCTTGAGCGCCACCATGGTGCTGGAAAGCGAGAAGAACGCCCCGAGCCACATGCAGGCGTTGGTGGACAGGCCGAAAAGCTTGCCCACGCCGAAGCCGAAAATCGCCGTGAGGATGATCTGTATCGGTCCGCCAACCAGGGATACGAGCCGCACGGGTTTGAGTTCGCTCAGCGAGAATTCGATGCCGAGCACGAACAGCAGCAGGGCCACGCCGATTTCCGCCAGCAGCTCGATCTCGTGCGCGTTGCCCACGGTAATGCCGCCGGTGTTCGGTCCCACGATGAGACCGGCGATGATGTATCCGATGATCAGGGGCTGCCGAAGTTTCTTGGCGGCGAAGGCGCATATCAGTGAGGCGAGGATGATTATGATGAGATCTGCTGCGATGCCCATGGGGCTTCTCCGTGGTCGGTTCGGTTTTCGGGTCCGGGTCTTCGTGTGACGATAGCGGGCTTTTTGCTTCGAGTGAAGGAAAACACGGGAAAGACCTTTTGCGCACTCTTCTTGAGATTGCGGCCCTTTTGCTCTACCATGCGCGTTCACTGCGACAATTGGAATTTCATACAAGCGTTCAAGGGGATAAAATGCCTGTAGTGATGGGTACCGCCGGTCATATCGACCACGGCAAGACCACGCTGGTGAAGGCCCTGACCGGTATCGACTGCGATCGCCTCTCCGAAGAGAAGAAGCGGGGCATCACCATCGAGCTGGGATTCGCCTTTCTCGACTTCGAAGATGACTCGCGTCTGTCGGTGGTGGACGTTCCCGGGCACGAGCGGTTCGTCAAGAACATGGTTGCCGGTGCCGCCGGCATCGACTTCGTGCTGCTGGTCATCGCCGCGGACGAAGGGATCATGCCGCAGACGCGGGAGCATCTGGAAATCTGTTCCCTGCTCGGCATCGACACCGGCATGGTGGCTCTGACCAAAACCGACATGGTGGACGAGGAATGGCTGGAGATGGTGCAGGAGGAAGTGGCCTCCTATCTTGAACCCACGTTCCTCGGCGGCACGCCGATCATCCCCGTTTCCGCCCACACCGGGCAGGGCGTCCCCGAACTCAGGACCGAACTGAAGAAGCTCATGGACCGCTTCGCGCCCAAGCGTCGTTCCGATCTGGCGCGGCTACCCGTGGACCGCACCTTTACCATGAAGGGCTACGGCACCGTGGTCACGGGAACGCTCATTTCCGGTAATTTCAAGGTCGGCGATGATGTGGTCCTGTATCCCGACGAGACCCCGGCGCGCATCAGAACGCTCCAGTCTCACGGACAGGGCGTGGAGGTTGCCCCTGCCGGACGCCGTACCGCAGTGAACCTTCAGGGCCTTGAAGTGCAGGACGTCTCACGCGGCGAGATTCTCGCCCGCCCCGGTACCTTGTTCCCTTCGGAGGTCTGGGACATCGAGTTGACCATGCTGGAGTCCTCCCCGCGGGCGCTCAAGCATCGCAAGGAAGTGCATTTCCACCACGGCTCGCGCGAGATCATGGCCCGGATCTATCTCAATGACCGGGACAAACTGGCTCCGGGCGAAACCGCGGTCTGTCAGGTTCGCTTCACCCAGCCGCTGGCCTCGGTCTACGGCGACCGTATTGTGCTGCGGTCCTTCTCGCCGCTGCGGACCATCGCGGGCGGACGCGTTCTCAGCCCGGTCGGACACAAGGTGAAGCGGTTTTCCGACGCACAAAAGAAGCTGGAGGCGCTCACCGCCGAATCACCCGAGGAAGTCATCGCGGCGCAGCTGGACCTTGCCGGACCGCAGGGACGCAGCTTTGCGGAACTATTGACCATGACCGACCTTGAGAGCAAGGCTCTGGAAAAGACCCTCAACGGCATGGCCGGAAAGCAGCTGGCGCTCATGTTCGACAAGGACGAGCGTCGCTACGCATATGGGCCGCTGGTTTCGGAGCTGATGGAAGGGCTTGTGGCGTGGCTGGGCGAGTTCCATAGGAAGCAGTCCATGAAGCCCGGCGTTCAGCGCGGGGAGCTGGCCTCCACGTGGGGCCGCAAGTTGCCCGCCAAGCTGCTGCATCTGGTGCTGGAGCGGCTCATGAAAAAGGGCGACGTGGTCGGTGATCAGGAAATTTTGCGGCTGAAGGATCATAAGGTGTCCCTTGCTTCGGACACCGCCAAGGTACGCGAACTCATCCTTGGCGCTTACGAGAAGGGCGGCATCCGGCCTCCCAATCTCAAGGACGTGCTGGAGCCGACCAAGATGGACTTCAAGCAGGCCGCTCCGATCTTCCGGCATCTGCAGGACGAGGGCAAGCTGGTCAAGATCAAAGAGGAGATGTACTACCACGCCCCGGCGCTGGAGGACATCCGCAACCGCATCATCAGGTTTTTCGACGACAATGATGAAATGGATGCACAGGACTTCAAGGGCATTACCGACCTTTCGCGCAAGTACGCCATCCCCGTGCTCGAACATTTCGACAAGCAACGCCTCACCGTGCGTGTCGGGGACGTGCGCAAGCTGCGCAAGTCAGGCGTCTAAAGCCGCTTGACAGGCCGAACCGTGCCAATTAGGGCAAGATCATGAGACGTGTCATTACCCGTGCTTCGCTTGTCCTGACCTGTATGGTTCTTGTGGCATCCCTCGGCCTGAGCGGATGCGCGGCCCACAAGCCGCCCAAGGATCATACCGAATCCGTTGCGTCACTGGACGCCAAGGCTGCTCGCACGCTTGAGCGGTTTCTCGATAAAGATCCGCAGCACCGCTTGCGCGATTATCTGCGTACGGCGTACGCTGTTTTCGTCATCCCTACATACGGCAAGGCTGCCTTCATCTTCTCGATCCGTGGCGGGTCTGGCGCGCTCGCGGTGCGTGATGAGCATGGCAAATGGCAGGGACCGGTTTTTTACAGCATAGGCGCACCGGGAGTGGGGATGCAGGCGGGCGTCAGGTTGCAGTCCGTTGTGTTTGCCTTCCGCACGCCAAAATCTCTGGAAAATTTCATGGAACACGGCACCATCGGCGGCGCGTCTTTTGCCGTCGAGTTTCTGGATGCAGGGTTTCAGGACAATGCGAAGTGGGACGACCCTGATCCCGAGATGCTTGTCGTTACCGAACTTTCGGGTCTTTACGCCGGTGCAGGCGTGGAGGCCGGTGTGCTGAACGCTCGGCCCGAGCTCAACGCCGCCCTCTGGGGCGACGGGGTTGATGCGAGGCAGATTCTTGAAGGAAAGGCCGGAAAGCGGGAGACCGCATTCATGCGCCTGCTGGAAGGGCTTTCGAAGCCGGAAATGAAAAAAGGCGAAACCGAAGTTTCGCCTAAATATTCCAGTGGGGTGAGTGAAGGGACTTGAACCCTCGGCCACCTGGGCCACAACCAGGTGCTCTACCAACTGAGCTACACCCACCGCATGAGGGCCGTAGAACTATACGACTCCCTCGACGTGGTCAAGCGTAGATTTTAAAAAAAGGAAAATTTTCATGGATAAACTCATCGTACAGGGGGGCGGCGGTCCCCTGAAGGGCAACATCCGCGTCAGCGGCGCCAAGAATGCCGCGCTCCCCATCCTCATGGCCTGCCTGTTGGCCGAGGGAAAGGTGGAGCTGGAGAACGTGCCCCGGCTGCGCGACATCCATACCTCCCTCAAGCTGCTGGATATCCTCGGCTGTGAAACCACCTTCGACGGCAACAGCGTCACCTCCGAGGCCACGAACCTCGTCCCCGAAGCGCCTTATGAACTGGTCAAGACCATGCGCGCCTCGGTGCTGTGCCTCGGGCCGCTGCTGGCGAGACTCTGCGAGGCCCGTGTCGCCCTGCCGGGCGGCTGTGCCATCGGTGCGCGTCCGGTGGACCTGCACCTCAAGGGCATGGAGCGCATGGGGGCCGAGTTCGAACTTACCGAAGGCTATATCAAAGGATATTGCAAGGGTCGCCTGAAAGGCGCGCACATCACCTTCGATTTTCCAACAGTCGGCGGAACCGAGAATCTGCTCATGGCCGCCAGCCTCGCGGAAGGGGAGACCATCCTCGAAAACGCGGCGCGTGAACCGGAAGTGTCGGACTTGGCCAATTTTCTGAACGCCATGGGCGCAAAGATCACCGGCCATGGCACCAGCGTCATCCGTGTGGAAGGCGTCGAGAAGCTCACCGGGTGCAGCTACAAAGTCATGCCGGACCGCATTGAGGCCGGGACCTACATGTGCGCTGCCGTCATGACGGACGGGGAATTGCTCATTGAGGATTGCCCCTACCATGAACTGGACGCGGTGGCCTACAAGCTGCGCGAAATGGGCGCATGGCTGGAGGAACGCGACGGCGGCGTGCTCGTACGCCGTGACGGACCGCTTGTGGGAACCGACATCACCACGCAGCCGTACCCGGGCTTCCCCACCGACATGCAGGCCCAGCTCATGTCTGTTATGTGTGTGGCAGAAGGTGCCGGTTCCATTGAAGAAAAGATTTTCGAAAACCGTTTTATGCACGTGCAGGAACTCGCCCGGCTCGGCGCGGACATCCGGCTCAATGGCCGTACCGCCATGATTCGCGGCGGAAAGCCTCTGCGCGGAGCACCGGTTATGGCTTCCGACCTTCGCGCCAGCGCGTCCCTTGTGCTTGCCGGGCTTGTCGCAGAAGGCAAGACCGAAATATCTCGCATCTATCACCTTGATCGCGGCTACGAGAACATCGAAGCCAAGCTTTCCGGAGTGGGCGCCAACATCTGGCGCGAACAGGAATAGCGTGGAGCGGGGAGGTGGTTCCCGGCATTGAAAGGTCCCGCGTGCCGGGCCTTCTCCCGTGGCAGATATGCCTGCTAGCCTACGCCCTCGGCGCTCTTGCGGTTGAATCGTGGGTCGCGCCGGTGGTCGCGCTCTGCCTGCTTCTGACCGTGGACGCCATCCTGAGACGGCGACGTATTCATCCGGCGGTTCCGGCGCTTTGCGCCGCCGCCGGATTTCTTTATGCTGGTGCCGTCCTTCCTCAGTCGCCGCCGGTTCCACCATGGGTGCAGCCGGGCGAGAAGGTTGTGGTGCACGGCACGGTGGAGTCGGTAAGGACCAAGCCGGACATGCGTCTGCAGATGGTGCTCTCCGATCTTTCCGTAGAGAATGACGATTTTCATCGATCGCTTCAGGGGAAGATGGTCTGGACGTGGAAGTACCCTCGCCGCATCCCCGAACCGGAGCAGGCGGTGTCGGTTCCGGTCAACCTCAGGCCGCTGGCCGGGTTTGCTAATCCGGGACTCTGGAATTACGAGGCATACTGGCAGCGAGAGGGTGTTTTCTGGCGCGGCTGGAGCATCGGCAAAGCCGATATCCGCTGGGGCCCTCCGCCGGATGGGACGCTCTGGAGTCTGCGGACGGCATTGCATGATTCGGTTGTCAGCGCCTTGCCGAAAGGGCAGGGCGGTGCCGTTGTCCTGAACCTGCTCACGGGCGACCGAACGCACATCATGCCCGAAACGCTCGATGCGGTGCGGTCCGCCGGGCTTGCGCATATCCTTGCGCTTTCCGGACTGCATGTGGGCTATGTCGCCCTCTTCGGCCTGTTGCTGGCCCATTTTGCCGGGTTCGTCAGGCCCGGGTTCTATCTTTCCATGCCGCGTCCGAAAATGGCGGTGCTGTTGGCCATGCCGCTTGTCGCGCTCTACTGGTGGCTGGGCCAGCCTTCGGCCTCGCTTACGCGTGCTTCACTGATGTTCTTCTGTTGGGGTTTTCTGCTGCTCGCAGGTCGTGGCCGCGCGCTTGTTGACGGTCTGTTTGCGGCGCTGGCCATAATCATTCTGTTGGATCCTCTTGCGGTCTTCGACACCGGCCTGCGCATGTCGGCATGCGCCGTGGCCGGGATCGCCTTTCTTTTCCCCGTGCTTCGTCGCTGGATAGCCGTTCGTGGGCGTGGTTTTCTTCGACGGTCGCTGGATGCCGCGGCTGCGCTGTTGTGCATCGGAATAGCCGCCAACATTGCGCTGTTGCCGGTTGTGGCGCACGGGTTCGGCACGGTGGCGCCTGATCTTCTGTTGAACCTTGTCTGGGTGCCGGTGGTCGGTTTCGTGGTCATGCCGCTGGGTATAGCGGGAATGCTCGCGGGAGCCTTGAGCAATCTTTATGCTCCGTTTGCGGAGTTTGGCAATGTGCTTGTGCTGGCCGCCTCGCATGTGATGGATGTGCTGCTTGACGTGTTGCACTGGTATCGTGACGCCGGTCTTGCTCCCATGGGGGCGGTGTTGCGTCCCCTGTGGCCGGAAATGCTGGGCTTCGCGGTGCTGCTGGCCGCTGCGTTGGCTCAGAGGAGGCAGCTTGCTGTTGCCGCGCTCGGGACGCTGCTGCTCTTCATCCCGCACATTCAGATGATGGTGCAGGATATGCACAGCGTACGGCTGGACATGATCGACGTCGGGCAGGGGCAGGCCGTGCTGATTTCCACGCCCGGCGGACATCGGGTACTGGTGGACGGAGGCGGCGTCGGCGGTCGGACCTTCGACATCGGTCGCGCCATTGTCGGGCCGTATGTGGCGCACGGCAGGCCGCCGCGACTGGATGCCGTCGTCATGTCCCACGCGGACCATGATCACATGGGCGGGCTGGCGTGGATCGTCGAACGCTTCGAGGTCGGGCGGTTCATCGGCAATGGGGAAACTCCTGACGGCATTTCCGGGGGACGCATCGTGGCCGCGCTCAAGGAAAGAGGCATCCCCGAGCAGAGGCTGACATATGGTGACGTGTTCAATGCAGGAGAAGTCGCCTTCAGGATGGTGGGACCCGCAGCTGATACCGAAGGGTGGAACAGCAACGAGCGGTCCCTTGTCCTGCGTGTCGAATGGCTAAACCAGCCGCTGGCCCTGTTGCCGGGGGATGCCGAGCGGCGATCCCTTCAGTCCTTGGCGGAGAGTCCCGTGCCGTGCGACGCGGAGGTGCTTGTCGTGCCGCATCATGGGAGCGCAGGCAGCGTGCATCCCGAGGCCCTGGATGCGGTGAACCCCGAACTGGCGCTCGTCTCCTGCGGAAAGTACAACCGCTATGGGTTTCCAAAACCTGAAGTGCTGGAGGAGTTCGAACGGATTGGAGCACGCGTGGTCCGAACTGACGTTCACGGAGCAGTGCGGGTGCGATGGTTGGAACCGTATAGTCCGCAGGAAACGGATACGGCTCGGCGTGGAACCTTTCCCAAGTCCGGGTCGGTTGTCACAGAGCCCTGAATGGGGTAAGCAGATGCTCTTGACTCAACAGGGTGCATCGCAGATGGAAGGATACGAACAGATCATAAAAGCCGTGGAAGGGATGCCGGATCTTCCCGGCACGGTTCATGCCATCCTTGCCAAAGACAGCGCCGGGGAGTGCGGGGCGGTCGAGTTCATGGAAACGCTTGGACGCGATCCTGTTTTCAGCCTCAAGCTGCTGCGTCTGGTCAACTCTTCGTTTTGCGAAAAAAACGAGGACGCAGCCTCGCTTCAGCGCGCCGCCGTTTTTCTCGGCACCCGAACCCTTAACAACCTTGCTGTCGGCCTTGCCTGCGTCGGCAGGTTTCCCGCTGTGGGCATACGTGGCGTGGAAGCCGGGGAATTCTGGCTTCACAGCCTCGCTTCGGGCGTGTGCGCCCGCCTGCTTGCCGAAAGAATGGGAGCGTCCATCGAGGAATCCACGGAATACTTTCTCGCAGGCGTTCTTCATGATATAGGCAAACTTGTTATGGTAGGGGCCGCCGAGGCCGAGTATACCAAAGTGCTGAGCATGGCTTCCGAGCCGGGCTGCGCTCTGGTCGATGCGGAAATGGAGGTGCTTGGCGTGAGCCACCCCGAGGTTGGGGCCATGCTCACTGCCAGATGGAACCTGTCGGCGGATGTCACGGAGGCGGTGAAACTGCACCACGTCCCTGCGGCCTCGTCGGGGAATCTCATGACCTTCTGCGTGCACGCGGGGAATGAAATAGCCAAGATGCTTTCGTTCGGTTCTGCGGGAGATTTCGAGGTTCATGATTTGCCGCCGGTAGTGGAAAAGCGTTTCGGCATGAGCTTGAGAGAACTGGCGGACGATCTTGGAGACCTGGACGCGGAAGTGGACCGGGCGAGAATTTTCATCAAGCTGGCTGAGGCCGGAGCCTGACAGCCGCAAGTCACTGGAACGCCAAACCGGAGGCCCTATGATAGTCAGATGCTGGGGAGCGAGGGGAGGCATTGCCGTATCCGGAGCGAGATACACGCGCTTCGGCGGCGATACGTGCTGCATCGAGGTTCGCGACAGTGAAAACCGGATCGTGATCATTGACGCTGGTACCGGGTTGCGCCCTCTCGGAGACCGGATGCTTGAAGAGGGTATCCTCGAATGCGATCAGGTCTTCACCCACCTTCACTGGGATCACCTTATGGGGCTGCCGTTTTTCCGGGTTCCCATCCGCGGCAGGGTGCGGGTCCACGGCGATCCCATCGAGATTCCGCTGCGTGAGTGCTTCAAGACTGTCATGGCCCATCCGTTTTTCCCTGTTCCGTTTGAGGATCTTTTCTCCGGTATGGAATTCATTCCACAGGGCGACTCCTTCCGGCTGGGCAATCTCGATGTGAAAACGGTGCCGCTGAGCCACCCCGGCGGGGGACTCGGCTACCGCTTTGAAGAGAACGGCAAATCTTTTGTTTTTCTGACGGATAACGAGCTTTCCCATGTGCACGGGCAGGGGCTCGCGCCGCAAGGGTACGCCGATTTCGCCAAAGAGGCGGATCTGCTGGTGCATGATGCGGAGTATCTTCCGTCGGAATATCCTTCCCATGTGGGGTGGGGGCACTCCCACTGGATGGATGCGGTGGACCTTGCCGAAGCGGCCGAAGTCAAGGCGCTTGGCCTGTTTCACCATGGTGCGGGCAGAAAAGACGTGGAAGTGGCGGCAATAGTGGATTCGTGTCGGGAGGAGCTGAAGCGCCGGGGTGCGGATATCGAGTGTTTCGCCATGGCGAGCGAGCACGTGGTGCGCCTTTAGGCCGCTTGCTTTTGACCCGGAAACGTGCAAATGTTCCCGGGTTGTTGGTAACCATTGCTTTGTTTTTCGGAGGGATTGCATGAAAGCCCTGATCGTGGACGACGATTTCTACAGCAGGAACATGATTCACGAAATACTGAGGCCCTACGCCTCTTGCGAAATCGCCGTGAACGGCGAGGAGGCCATCGAGGCCTTCCGGGCAGCGCTCGAAAGAGGCGATCCTTACGGAATCGTCTGTCTCGACCTTCTCATGCCCGAACTCGACGGGCAGGAAGCCCTCAAGGAAATACGCTCCATCGAAAAGGAGCACAAAGTCCATCCGCAGGCCGAGGCCAAGGTCATCGTCACTACAATGCTAGACGACAACAAGGAAACCCATGACGCCTTTTTTCTCGGAGGCGCGACGTCCTATCTGGTCAAGCCCATCGACGAGGAAAAGCTTCTGGGCGAATTGCGGAGTCTCGGCGTTCTCGACTGATCGCGGACGGTTTCGAGCGTCCCTTTTTTCGGACGGCCACGGCAACGAACGTGGCCGCCTTGCGTTGTGTGACGCTGCCCGGAAACCTCCGGGCCATGACCGCCTCTGCCTCACTTGATCCCACCCCGCAGGGTAGAGTGCGGGATAATTCATATGAGTCAAATACTTGGAATAAAATTTAGCGATTACGGACAGGTTTACAACTTTTCGTCCGGTCCGTACGTCGTTCGCGAGGGCCAGCGGGTTATCGTGAAGACCGACCAGGGCATGGGGCTGGGCGACGTGGTTCAGGTCCGTCAGGCTCCGCCGGACGGCGAAATGGATGAAGACATCAAGCCCATATATCGCCTCGCCAACGAAGAGGACGAAAAGACACAGGAAGAAAACGACCAGCTTTCCAAGGATGCCTACAGGTTCTGCCGCAAGTGCATCAGCAGCAGAAAGCTGGACATGAAGCTTGTCGAGGTCGAGGTGTTCTTCGACCGCTCCAAGATGATCTTCTATTTCACTGCTCCGGGCCGTATTGATTTTCGTGAACTCATCAAGGATCTGGTGCGCGAATACCGCACACGCATCGAACTGCGACAGATCGGCGTGCGACACGAAACGCAGATGCTCGGCGCCGTGGGCAACTGCGGGCAGCTCTGCTGCTGCAGGCGCTTTCTGCGCAAGTTCGCTCCGGTGACCATCAAGATGGCCAAGGAGCAGAACCTTTTCCTCAATCCCACCAAGATTTCCGGCATCTGCGGCCGCCTCATGTGCTGCCTGAGCTACGAGCAGGAAGGGTATGAGGAGTTCAATCGCGAGTCTCCCAAGGTGGGCAAACGGTATCCTACTGCCTACGGGCAGGCCAAGGTTCTGCGCTCCAACTTCTTCAAGAAGAGCCTGACGCTGCTGCTTGAAGGAAACGAGGAGCGGGAGATCCCTCTTGACGAGTGGAAGGAAATCGTCAACAAGGCCGAAGGCACTGTGGAAGCCCCGCGGCAGCAGGAAAAATCCGGCCCTGGACAGGAGCAGCCGCGAAAGAGCTCGCCCCAGCGTACCGACCCCGGTGCGTCCGACGAGGACAAGGAAGGGCAGGACAGCCGTCGCAGGCCGCCTCGCCGCAAGCCTCGCGGTGGCAAGCCCGGGGGACGCCCGCCCAAGGGCGGTTCCGAAGACCGTGAAGGCGGAGCCAAGAAATCCCGTCCGCCCAGACGCCGCCCCAAGCGCAAAAAAGGCAAGCGGCCTCCTCGTCAGAAGAAAGAGGAATAACCCCGATCATGCATCACTTCGCTACAGGAGCGACTGGTTTGGAACGTTTTTATATTACGACCCCCATTTATTACGTCAATGCGCGCCCGCATCTGGGGCACGCGTATACGACGATCGTGGCCGACGCACTCGCCCGCTTCAACAAGCTGATGGCGAAAGAGACCTTCTTTCTGACCGGCACGGACGAGCACGGCGACAAGATCGTGCAGGCCGCGGAAAAGAACGGCATGTCCCCCCAGGAATACGTGGACGGCATCTCCGCCGAGTTTCAGGCCCTGTGGCCCGACCTCATGTGCGAGAACGACGACTACATCCGCACCACGCAGGATCGCCACGTTCGCACCGTGCAGGACATTCTGCAGAAGGTTTATGACTCCGGGAACATCTACTTCGGTGAATACGGCGGCCACTACTGCTACGGCTGTGAGCGTTTTTATACGGAGAAGGAACTGGAGGACGGCAAATGCCCCGACCACCAGACCGTTCCCGAATACATTTCCGAGAAAAACTACTTCTTCAAGATGTCCAAGTATCAGGACTGGCTGAAGGAGCACATCCAGAAAAATCCCGATTTCATCCGTCCCGAGCGGTACCGCAACGAGGTCCTCAGCCTGCTGGATTCCGGCGCGCTCGAAGACCTGTGCATCTCTCGCCCCAAGTCGCGTCTGACGTGGGGAATCGAGCTGCCGTTCGACAAGGATTACGTGACTTACGTCTGGTTTGACGCGCTCATCAACTACCTGACCGCGCTCAACTATCCCAACGGCGAGCTTTACAAGGACTTCTGGCCCGCAGCCAACCACCTCGTGGCCAAGGACATTCTCAAGCCGCACGCCATCTTCTGGCCCACCATGCTCAAGGCGGCTGGCATCGAGCCGTATCAGCACCTCAACGTGCACGGCTACTGGCTGGTCAAGGACACCAAGATGTCCAAATCGCTTGGCAACGTCATTGAGCCGCTCAAGCTCAAGGATACATACGGTCTCAATGCCTTCCGCTATTTCCTGCTTCGGGAGATGTCCTTCGGGCAGGATGCGTCCTTCTCCGAGGAGGCGCTGGTGGGCAGGCTCAACGCCGACCTTGCCAACGACCTCGGCAACCTGTTCAACCGCACGCTCTCCATGACCCACAAGTATTTTGAGGGCAAAGTGCCTTCGCCGGTGGACGAGGAGATCGAGGACGCGGAGATCAAGCAGATCGGTCGCGAGGCCATGAAGACGTATCAGGCCATGTTCTCCGAATTCAAGTTCTCCCGCGCATTGGAAGGACTCTGGGAGCTGGTCCGCGGTCTGAACAAGTACATCGACATCACTGCACCGTGGACGCTCAAGAAAAACGGCGAGATGGAACGTCTTGCCACGGTCATTTACGTGCTGCTTGAGAACATGCGCAAGATTGCCGTTCATCTGTGGCCGGTCATGCCCGAGGCTTCCGAGAACATGCTCCAGCAACTGGGCATCTGCTTCGACCCGCGCAAGGTCGATCTTGCCAAGGAAGTGGACGTCTGGGGACTGCTGGAATCCGACGTTGAGATTGCCAAGACCTCCAATTTGTTCCCCAGGGTCGAGCTGCCGGAACCCGAGCCTTCCAACTCCATGGAATCCGCCAAGGAGAAGAAGTCCGCCAAAGCCAAGAAAAACGCATCCAAACAGCAGGAAGGCAACGGCTTCATCGAGTTCGAGGATTTCCAGAAGCTGGACCTGCGCGTGGGCACCGTGACCGGTGTGGAAGTCCATCCCGACGCCGACCGGCTGCTGCTGGTTCAGGTGGATATGGGCGAAGACGAGCCGAGGCAGGTCGTGGCCGGACTGGCTGAATTCTTTGCCCCTGATGACCTCAATGGCAAACAGGTGGTCGTGGTTGCCAACTTGAAGCCCCGGAAACTGCGCAAACAACTCTCTCAGGGCATGATACTGGCCGTAAAGACTGAGGAAGGAATGCAGCTTCTCACGCCCACGGATGAAGTGGTGCCAGGAAGCAAGGTCAGCTAAAAGCAATTTGAAAGCCCCGGTCTGCCGGGGCTTTTTTTATTCCTGCCTGACGCTTTGTCTGGTTTCGCTGCTGCCTGTCCGGCTGGCTGGAGCGCGGTGCATGATCTGAATGATGGGGGTGACGAATTCGTCCGGGAATGCGCCGGAGAGTGAGCCGACAAAGCTGCCTGCTACGGCTCCGACCAACAGGTTTGCCCCGTCAGGGCTTCCCGCTACCTGAATGACGGTTCCGGCGATGGTACCCGCAAGCCCGCCCAGTACCATGGCATCGTTGTTGACGCCCCGGTATGGCTTCATGCCCCTGATAACCCGGAAGAAGTCTTTGATGAGAAATCCACACAGCCCGCCCACAAAAGCCGAGCTGATGGTCAGTATGGCACCCGGAAAGAGGTAGTGCAGGGCAAACCCCTTGGACATGGTCCCCTCCATGAGGCCGGCCAATGCGCCGATGCCCATTATGGAGTAGAAACCCTTTTCCTTGAGATCCATGTATAATCGCATTCGAGCCTCCGGAACGTTTTTCCTTCCCCGAATATATTGCCAGAATCATGCCGTTGGAGGCATGTAAACGATCAATTAAAACAGCTGTTTAGCTGAAACTTTTGTTTACAAAAAAGACAAACTGGTTACAAGCTGCTTGACTTTGTCCGGAAAATGGAACTCGCGCCGCGCGCTGGGGTCTCCGATAGGCTTTGGGCGCGGCTTTTTCATGCAATACTTATACGTCAAGCAGAAGAGGGGAGGAAGTATGAAGTGCAGTAATGCTTGCCGGGCGGTGCTGCTGGCGGCGGTTCTCGTCGTCGGGTTTGCGGCGCAGGGCTTTGCGGCCGGTTTCGCGCTCTATGAATGGAGTAACCGTGGTAACGGTATGGCGGGCGCCATGACGGCCCTGGCGGACGATCCTTCGGCCATCGCCTACAACCCGGCCGGTATCACCCAACTCGAAGGCACCCACGCAATGGTCGGCTCCAGCTTCGTTGCCCCCAGCGCGGAAGTGAACATGGGCGGTGAGACCTACAAGACCAAGAACAAGGTCTACACCATCCCGCACGCTTACTTCACCCAGCAGATCAACGATCAGCTCTGGGTCGGCATCGGCGAGTACTCCCGCTTCGGCGTCGGAACCAACTACGATCATGACTGGGCAGGCGCCAACAACGTCTATAAGGCAGTGATGAAGAGCTTTTCCATCGCGCCCGTCATGGCCGTGAAGGTTACCGATAACTGGTCCGTCGCAGGCGGCATGGATTTCATGCGCGCCGCCTTCGAGCAGAAGAAGATGAACCCTGCTCTTGGCGACATCCACATCAAGGCCGAAGGCTGGACCGTGGGCTGGAACCTTTCCACCCGTTACGAATTCAACGACCAGTGGAGCGTCGGCCTGGTGTATCGCGGCGAGCAGAAAATGGTCGGACGCGGAACCCAGTCCAACTCCAACGGAGTTCCCTATGGTTCCCTGACCACCATGGTCGCTAACCTTCCCTCCAGCATTACCGCCGGAATCGCCTACAAGCCCACCGAAGACCTGCGGTTCGATTTCGACGTTATCCGCACTCACTGGTCCTCTTACGACAGCATCGAATACAATTACGACGGCGGTACCGACTCCGTCACCTCGGTCAAAAACTACAACGATGCCATGCGTTACGCTCTCGGCGTCGAGTATGACCTGACTGATGCCCATGTCCTGCGCGCCGGTTTCGTTTACGACGAAAGCCCCATCGAGGAAGGCCGCGAGGACTTCATGCTCCCCACCAGCGACCGCTACATATACTCGCTGGGCTACGGATACAAGCACGGTGACTGGACGGTTGACTTCTCCGGCATGTACGTCCGCAACGAAGGCCGCGTCATCGAAGCGCGCCCTGCGGAAGGCATTCCCGATACCGCTCACATCCACAACAGCAAGGCCCTCGTGGGCGGCATGTCCATCGGCTACTCATTCTAGTCGGTCGTTCAAAAAAAGATCGCTTTCAGGCGGGAATCCTCCTTGGAGGGTTCCCGCCTTCTTTGTTGTTGACATCCGGCTGCGCCTCGGCTTTCACTGCTCGGGTCATGATAAAATTGGATACACTCAGTCATACCTACCCGGGCGGCATTCATGCGCTTCGCGGGCTTTCTTTCGATGTCCCGGCAGGAGCGCTTGCCTGCATCGCCGGAGTCAACGGATGCGGCAAATCCACGGCCCTGACCGCGATTGCCGGAATCGTTCCGACTGACGAAGGGGACATCTTCGTGAACGGAACCGCGACGGAACCCGAGGAACGGCGCCACGCCTGCCGACTTCTTATGCAGAATCCGGACATGCAACTCATAGGCGCAACGGTGGAAGAAGATCTCATGCTGGGGCGAGGCGAGTCCGAGCGGGGAGCCGCCTGGAAGCTCTTGCATTCTCTAGGGTTTGACGCAGCCCCCGACCGCCCTGTGCATACACTCTCATGGGGCATGAAGCGCAAACTCTGTCTGGCATCCGCGCTGATGGACGTCCCTGATGCGTTGCTTCTGGACGAACCTTTCAGCGGTCTTGATTACCCGGGCATTGTGGAAATGCGTATGCTGCTCTCCAAGAATCGGGATAATGGACTCACCCAGATCGTCGCGGCTCATGACCTTGAGTGCGTGGCGGATATCGCGGACATCTTTGTGCTCGTTTCCGAGGGGCGGACCGTCGTCTCCGGGAGTGCGGAAGAGGTGTTCGACCGTTTGGTCGAGCATGGCGTTCGCCCTCCGTGTTCGTGGCGCAGCGACCGTGTGTTGGAGCCGTGGGAGTCCCGATGACCGACCGTTTTGCCGCAGCCGTGCGCAGGCTCGACCCGCGTCTTTGTGTGGGCTTGTCACTGTTTCTGGGGGTGAGCCTCTGGAAAATGCCGGTGGCGGCTGTTGGTGCCGCCGGGGCTTTTCTTCTTCTGCTGACGCTGCTGCTCGGGCGCGGCTCCGAGGGCGGCACTGGCGCGCGACCGCTGTTGATGTTCGTGCTCCTCTGGAGTGGCGTTCGGCTTGGTCTGGCGCTGTGGGACGGCATTCCGATGCAGGAGGCGCTCACGCTTTCGGGAGAGATAGCCCTGAGGCTCGCGGCGCTCTTGTTGCTGGGGCTGACCTTGTCTCTGGCAGTTTCGGCCAGACGCATCGGTCTGGCACTAAGCTGGGCGCTGAGGCCGTTCATGGGGCGCGACGCGTGGCAGGGGGCGCTGGCCTTTGCCCTTATGGTGCATATGATTCCGGAGACCAGACGCAATCTGCGAGAACTCAGGAGAGGACTGTCGTTGCGACAAGGGAGGCTTTCTTTGCAGCAGCGATTGACACTGGTCCCTCTGGCGCTTATCCGGGTGATGGCACGTTCTGCCTGGACCCGTGCCGTGGCCGTGGCTTCGCGCAGATTGGACGGCCCCGAAGCGTGGACTGGCGGCCTGCGCTGGCGGCTTGTCGATTCGGCGGTGGGTTTGGCCGCAGCCATGATTCTTCTGCCCGCCATTTTGTGATTCCGTTGTCACGAAAGCCTATCCGTGGCATATAATGGAAAACTTCTCCGGAGGATTTCCATGACCGCCTATTCCAATATGACCCCCGACCAGTTGCGCACCTACATGGATGCGCGGCGCCCCGATGAATATTTTCTTCTCGATGTCAGGCAGCCTTGGGAGTACGAGGAATTGCATCTGCCCGGAGCACAGCTCATTCCGCTGTCAGACGTCTCCGACAGACTGGATGAGATTCCTTCCGACAGGCCTGTGGTGACCTATTGTCGCTCGGGCGGACGCAGTTCGGCTGCCGCGGGCCTGCTTCAGGGAAAGGGATACGAGGTAATCAACCTTCAGGGAGGCGCATCCGCATGGCAGGGGCATGCGGCGTTCGGCCCCGTGAAGCTGGGGCTTGCGGCCATCCCCGAAAACGCAGCGGTGAAAGACGTGCTCCTTGCGGCCTGCGCCATGGAAAAACGGCTTGAAGACTTTTATGAATCCCGCATGGGACTGGCTGCCAATGAGAGTGAAAGGGATCTCTACCGCACCTTGGCCGGTTTCGAGGACCGCCACCGCCGGACCCTGTTCAATCTCTACCGGAAAATGGTGGACGATCAGGCCGAGAGAGATGTCTTTGAAGAACAGGCCGCATCCGCCGGAGCAGGGCTGTCTGAAGGCGGCGTCGAGCCGGAGCGCTTTCTTGAGGAATACGGTGAGATATTCGAGGGTGAAAATGGAGTCATCGAGCTGGCAATGCTCTTCGAGGCGCAGGCGCTGGACTTCTATTCAAGGTGTGCTGCCCGCGCCACAGATTCCGATGCAGCAGAAGCGCTGACGCATCTGGAGCGTGAAGAGGCAGCGCATCTCAAGCTTCTGGGACGATACATGGATGATCTCGGGAGTAGCCGATGAAGATTGAACTCGCTTCCGAAATGCTCATGGAGTTCGATGACGGCGTTCGCTTCAAGTGTCGCTTCGTCGGACTCATAAAAGGCGAGTGCGTCATTATTCGTGTTCCTGTGACACCGGGCATCCGGGGGAGGATTGAGCCGGGGAACGAATTGACCTTCCGCTACCTCAACGAGGGCAGTATCGTCTCGTTTACGGCTGTCTCCCAGTTGTACAGGGCAACTCCCTATTCCCTTCTGTTCGTTGATTATCCTGATGGATTTGAGCATTACGGATTGCGAAAATCGGGACGAATCGCTTGCCGGATGCGTGCCTCTCTCACGAAAAGCCAGACGGTTTTCGAGGGCCTGATTACCGACGTCAGCGAAGGCGGCTGCCGTTTCCAGCTGCCGAAATCTCAGGATCCCGACGAGTTCGTGAGAAAGGATGACCATGTCACGGGTGAGTTTGCCACTCTTGAGAGCGGTACAGTCCACAAGTTCCGGGCAAAGGTCGCGCGCAGGCGAGTCGGCGAGCGTGATATTTCACTCGGATTGGTTTTTGAGGAAGGAAAGACAGGGCTTTCAAGATCCATGTCGCAGTACCTTGACAAGATCATTGAATTCCAGAAGCTGCTCGATGAGAGCTAGCTGTCAGCAATCTGCTTTCTGACCAGCAGCACCTTGATGTTCGGCAGGACGATGCCGCCGATGATCAGCAGTGCTCCGGCGTATTGGAGCGCCACCACCCGTTCCCCGAGCAGCCAGCCCGCCGCGACCAGCGTGGCCACCGGCTCGATGCTTGAGAAAATGGCCGCATACGCGCTCCCCACCTTTTCCACCGCAAGGTACAGAAATCCTACCGCGATGACCGAACAGATCAGTCCCAGCCCAACGCCGATGAGCAGGGTTTCACGCGTCATGCTGAAATAAAAGGTCGGGTCCCCGGCGATGTTGTAAGCGACCGCGGCAAAGGCCAGAACGTAGACCGTTGCCTTGAAAGGCGCAGTGTTGCGCAACAGCACCTGTACCACCATGAGATAGACGGAAAATGTCGCCATGGCACCGAATGCAAGTGTGAGGCCGTACGGGTCCATTTGTTGAAGGAACGCGTCGTAGAAGACCAGCGCGAAACCTACGGTCACCAGAAAAAGCGACAGGGCGACGGTGCGGTCGATCTTCATCTTGAAGACCAGCGCCGAGAGCAGGGTCACGGTCACAGGATAGAAATAGAGGATGAGCGCGTCAGTTGCCGCCGGGATGTATTGGGCGGCAGTGACGAAACAGAACGACTGGATCGGATAAATGAACAGGCCGATAAGGCCGCAGCGTATTACTGTCTTTTTGTCGGGCAGGATGTCTTTGCGCCTGAAGAGCGCCAGCCAGCCGCCGAGCAGGATGGCCCCGAAGGTGAAGCGGCATTGCAATATTTCCACCGCGTCCATTCCGGCGGCGTAGCCAAGCTTGGCGAAGATTACCAACATGCCGAAAGCCACGGCGGATATGAACGAATAAATGAGTCCGGCCAGCACGAATCTCTCCTCTTTTCCGGATGATACCCACCCAAAATCGGAGAGCGTAGTCGGCTAAATGATATCAGGCAACCTTTTTCAGGTAGGCCAGATACTCCTGATTGCCCTTGGGGCCGAGAATCTGTGATGGAACCACGCCAATGCACTCCATGCCGAGTTCGTCGCGCATGAAGGCCAGCACGGAATCCACGGTTTCCTGCCGGAGCGTTTCGTCGCGCACCACGCCCCGATCGGTCTGGCCGGGTCCCACTTCGAACTGCGGCTTGATGAGGGTCACGACTTCCCCTTCGGGCTTCAGAAATCGCACGCAGACGGGCATGATCTTGGTCAGAGAGATGAAGGAAACATCCGCAACCACCATGTCCAGCGGTTCGGGAATCAGGTCCGGCTCCGCGTGCCGGATGTTGGTGCGTTCGATGTTCACAACCCGTTCGTCGGTGCGAAGGCGCTCGTGAAGCTGGCCGTATCCCACGTCAACGGCGTACACGCGTGACGCGCCGTGCTGGAGCAGGCAGTCGGTAAAGCCGCCGGTGGAGGCTCCTGCGTCGAGCGCTACCTTGTTTGAGCAGTCGATGTCGAATGTCTCTATGGCTGTCAGCAGCTTGAAGGCGCCGCGGCTCACGAAGCGGTCGTCTTCGGGGACGGTGAACTCCGTGCCTTCCGGGAATTGCTGTCCGGGCTTGGTTACCGGGGTCTTCTGGCCCCTGTCCATGAAATGGACCTTGCCGGCCATGATCAGGCGTTTGGCCTTTTCGCGGCTTTCGGCGAGCCCCTGCTGATGGATGAGCTGGTCTGCGCGCTGCTTCTTTGCCATGGCGCCAGTTGCTATCACCAGACGTCCGTCCCGGCAAGCGCAATGAAGAGGCCGCCCGGAGGCGGCCTCTTGCGGTTACTTCATGTCGTAGCTGGTAGGGCCGTCCGAATAGTCGGTCCGCTTCAGCCAGTGGGAAGGATACCCGACGGCCTTGACCGGGCTGCCGGGAACGTTGATGTAGCCGTCCGAATATTTGGCAACGAGCTTGTCGCCAAGCGTGCGCCATGTCGTGAGTACATGCTCGGCGTTCTTGTTGCCGAATTCGGTCAGCTCCTGCACGGCCTTTTCTTCACTCAATCCTTCTATGGCCTCGTCCATGAAAGCGATGTGTTCCATTTCCATGTCTTCAAGGTCCTGTTGCAGCGGGATGATGTCGGCGCGCGTCATCTGCTGGAAGTTGAGGCGCGACCAGTTGCCCACGAAGTCGAAGGCCCACCATGCGGATTTCCGGTCGAAGTGCTGCGGGCTGCCGGTCTGATAGGCAGCCGGGATCGACTCGGCCTTGGCGAAGAACGGCGTGAAAACCGTGGTGTAGGAGACGTCCGGGCCGAACCACAGGATGCCCTTGGCCGCTTCGGGGGCGTCCGGACGGGTCTGGCAGACGAAGGTGTAGCCCTGATAGAATACGGAAATGGCGCGTTCCCATGCGCCGTAGGCTTTCTTGCCCTTGCTCACGTCGTTCTGGTTGCCGTCGTACGGGCCGACGAAGCGGTGCGGATCGCCGTAGGGCCCGGCGGCGGTGCCGCGCGTCAGGTCGAACTGTGTGCCTTCGTAGTGATCGCGGTAGAGCGAAAACACGTCCTGCGGCGTGAGCTTGTGCTGAGGCTTGATGGAGAAGGGGTAGTCGCGGGTGTAGCCGTCATCCACCCACGGGGAAAGGCCGAGGCTCGGATTGACGCGGTCGAAGACACGCCATACGCGCCTCAGGGAGTAGTAGGGGTGGTTGTACTCGCCGGGGCTGACTGCGCGCAGCCAGTCGAGAGTCGATTCGCCGTCCCACCAGTCGAGAGCCTTGAGGCCCGGCTTAAGGTGTTCCGAGTAAAGGAAATTGTCCGGGTCGTCCCACTGGACGTCACGAATGCGGAATTCGTTGGCCGCCACAAAGAACTCGCCGTCGGGAACGCGTTTGGCGACCCATGCGGAGTGGTGGCGCTTGTTCGGCAGGGCGCACATTTCCATGACCCATGCCTCGTTTTCATCTGCCACGAGAAGCGTCTCGCCGGTGGAGTAGTAGCCGTACTCGTCGATGAGCCAGCCCATCAGCTTGACGGCCGTGCGCGCGTCGCGGCAGTTTTCAAGCGCGATCCTGGAGAGCTCGGAGCTGTAGAAGAGGCGCATGGGCTTGCCGTGCTTGCGGGCCTGCTCGCGGCTGACCGGGCCGGGCTCGTAGTTGGCTGCGTTGGTGCACTCGCCCATCATGAGATTGTGTTCGTTCATGATGCCGTAGTTGCCGTCGAAATAGGCGTAGGACCGGGCGTCCTTCTTGCCCGCCTTTTCGCGAATTTTCTCATACGGCACCGTGCCGATCGGCTTGGAAGGCTCGTGCCCTTTGGTGTTGTAGAATGGTCCGCGGTCATCGGTCACCAGTCTGGGGTAGGGGTAGTTCTCCCGAAATATCGGCCGCTGCCCCTCTTGTTGCGTGGACGGAACGCGGATCAGCCGCTGGTCGCCGAGTTCGTCATCGTCCGAATGGGCGACCATGGCGGAGCCGTCGGCGCTGGCCCCCTTGGTGATGATCATGGTGGTGCAGGCCTGAGCCCCCGGGATGTGGGATGCGAGGAGCATCAGTGCCGTGAAGAGAATCGTCAGTCGCATTGTCAAAGTCCCCCCTTGAAAGTTGAATGAACCATGAAATCCATAGCATGGATGCCTGCCGCTGTAACCTTCCTGATTGTGGGGATCATCTGTTGCCGAATACGCCTTGAAGTGACATGGTGCGCCCCGCCCTGAGACGCGGTGTTTCGAGCCGATGCTTTCGTAAAATGGCGTTTCATGGCAGTATTAAAAATAATGACCATCAAGCGAGGAGAAGGTCGATGCGAATAGCCGCCGCAGTGAGCGGAGGCATGGACAGCCTGCAGGCCCTGGTGTCCCTGCTCGATTCGGGACACGACGTGGTAGCCGTGCATGGCCTGTTTCTGCCCCGCAGCGAGGAACAGGATCGGACCGTGGAAGGTCTGGAACGGGAGTGCGAACGGCTCCGCGTGGAGTTTCATGCCGTGGACCTGCGCGATGCGTTTCGCAAGTTGGTTGTCGAACCGTTTCGGGAAGCCTACATTCAGGGGCTGACCCCCAACCCGTGCGCCGTGTGCAATCCGGCTGTGAAGTTCGGTATCTTTCTGGACCGTTGCCGGGAACTGGGAGCTGAACGAATTGCCACGGGCCACTACTTCAGCACTCGCGAGGTGCCGGGAATGGGCCTCATGCCCAGACGCGCGGCCGACCCCACCAAAGACCAGAGCTATTTTCTTTCGCTTGTTCCCAGAGAGCGCCTGCTTGCTTCGTATTTCCCGCTGGCGGAGCAGTTCAAGAAGGATATTCCCGATTCGCTTGAGCGACGCGGCGTGGAGCCGCCCATCCCGACGGAAAGTCAGGACGTATGTTTCGTGCCGGGCGACGATTACCAGCAGTTTCTGGAAACCTTGGGGCCCATGCCGGATGGCGGGGCGATCGTGCTCAAGGACGGCACGAAGGTCGGCGAGCATCGCGGCCTGTGGCGTCACACGCAGGGCCAGCGGCGCGGGCTCGGGGTGGCATGGTCCGAGCCGCTGTATGTCCTGGACAAGGACGTGGAGCGCAACGAACTCATCGTCGGACCCAAGTCGGAACTTGCCAGCAACGGATGCGTCATCCGAAACGTGAATGTGTTCTCGGATCCCGCAAGTTGGCCTGACGTGGTGGATATCCGCACCCGCTACCGGCAGGCCAACAAGGCCGGGCGCTGGGAGATCGAGGGCGACAGGATGCGCCTGAGTTTCATCGAGCCCCAGTCGCGGCCCACGCCGGGGCAGATCGCCGCCCTGTACAAGCCGGACGGCACCTTGCTCGGCGGCGGCATCATCGAAAGCGAGTTCTAGAACCTGTCATCATAAAGGGTATCGATGGGCTCCCAGACGTTGCGGCGATCCTGTTGATACCCTTCATTACGCACGCGGCGCATGGTGTTGTAGATGTCGGAGAGCATCCGGTCCTTGTGTCGCATGAAGTAGTCCGCCCACCAGCGGACTTCCTCCTGCTGGCGGAAACTGTTCGGGGCGCGGAAGGCCTTCAACCGTTTCAGACCCTTTTCTCGTTCGCCAAGCCCTATCTCCGTCAGTCCCAGATAAAACTGCGCGTCGGGATTGTTCGGATACTTTTTCAGCACGGCCCGAAAGTAAGGGACAGCTTCTTCATAATTGCGTGCCTTGAAGGCTTCGTAGCCCTTCTTGTTGAGTTTGTATGCCTGATTGGGGGCGGGGTAGAGAAAGTCGTTGTACGCGCTGACGCCGATGGCGCCGCGGCCGTAATTGACCCCGGCGGTCAGGCCTATGGTCTGACAGCTGGCGAGAAATAGAAGCATAATGATCGGCAGTGCCGTCTTGATCATCTTGACCCTCGCAGGGTTTGAATGTAGCACCCCGTTCATGCCGGATCTCCGAACGGAGCGTATGAACGAGGTTACATGAGAAAATTTTACACCGCCACCCTCGGTTGCAAAATCAACCAGTACGAAACCCGCTCGGTGAGCGAAGCGTGGAGTGCGTCTGGCGCGCTCGAAGTGCAGGACGAAGCCGAAGCCGACGTCATCCTCGTGAATTCCTGCGCGGTTACCGCCAATGCCGTGGCTGATCTGCGCCGACTGGTGCGCCGTCTGCATCGCGACAACCCCCAGGCCGAGATCATCGTCACCGGCTGCGCTGCGCAGGTGGCTGCGGATGAAGTGGCGGAGCTGCCCGGAGTGCAGCGGCTGGTGCCCCACAAGGATAAGGCCGTGCTGCTGGAAGGTCTGGATTCCGTCGGCCATGTCTCCTCTGAAAAAGCTTTTCCCGCATTTTCCGTTTCCGGGTATGGCCGCTCCCGCGCCGTGGTCAAAGTGCAGGACGGCTGCTCGCACCGCTGCACTTACTGCATTGTTCCCCTCGCGCGAGGGGCCAGCGTGAGCAGGTCCACAGGGGACGTGCTGGACGAGATTCGCCGTCTGCTGGACGCCGGGTTCCGCGAGATGGTTCTTTCCGGGGTCAATTTGCGCCAGTTCGGGCGGGATTTACCGGGAAAGCCGGATTTCTGGGACCTGTTGGGCGAAATCGAAGCGCGCTTTGGCCATGAGTGGAAGGGTAGGGCGAGGCTTCGCATTTCTTCCCTTGAGCCGGGGCAGCTGGGCGAAAAGGCTCTGGCCGTTCTGGCGGATTCTTCTCTGGTGGCACCCCAGCTGCACCTGTCGCTGCAAAGCGGTGACCCGGAGGTGCTGCGACGCATGGGGCGCGGGCATTACCGTCCGGAACAGGCTCTTGAATTTCTTGAACGCCTCAGGGATGTGTGGCCTGTCTTCGGCCTCGGGGCGGATCTGCTTACAGGGTTCCCCGGCGAGACCGGAGCGGAGTTTGAAAATGGACTGGAGTTCTGCCGCAAGCTGCCTCTGAGCTATGCGCACGTATTTCCTTTTTCGCCAAGACCGGATACTCCGGCAGCGGAAATGGACGGGCAACTGCCCGGCGACGTGAAGAAAGACCGCGCGAAACGGCTTCGCGAAGTCGCTGCCAAAGGCAAGGCCGACTTTCTGGAGAAGCTGTTACGGCTCCCCGAGCTTTCCGTGCTGGTGCAGGATGGCGAGGGGCGCGGCGTAAGCGAATATTACGCATCCTGCCGGATAGAGAACCCCTCGACTTCGGCTTCCCCCAAGCGTCTGGTGCGTTGCGCTCCGCTGCGGGTCGAGAATGGCGTAATCATTTGCAAAGAAAGTTGACAGGGTTGCTGACAGCACTCCACTGTTTGTATATTATGCGCGAAATTCAGTGAGGTTCAAATCATATGCCAGTTAGCATGACCGGATTCGGAAGATGCGAAACCGGAGGCGAAGGGTTTTCCCACGTATGGGAAATCCGCAGCGTAAATGGCCGTTTTCTCGATGTAAAATGGAGGCTCCCCGGCTCCCTGCGGTGCATGGAAAATGCATGGGAGAAAGTGGTGCGCCGTTTTGCCTCGCGGGGACGGGTCGATATTTCCCTCAATCTTGAGGTCAAGAGCCCCGAATTGCTGGGGGTTACTCTCAACGAGACCATGGCCGACGCCATGTTCGCCCAGCTTTCCGAATTGGCCCAGCGTCACGGGCAGACGTTTGAGCCTGACTTCAACCGTGTGATGGGCATGTCCAATCTGTGGCGCGAGGCCGGCGGCGAGCCGGATCCCGGTCTGCTGGACAGCCTTGGTCGCGGTCTGGAGAATGCCCTTGCCGAATGGAAGGCCTCCCGCGAGGCCGAAGGCGAGGACATGGCCCGCGACCTCGACAGTCGCGTCTCGGTGCTGCGGGAATACACCGCTCAGATAGCAGAGCGGATTCCCGAGGTTCTCACCGAAAAGCGCGAAGCTCTGCGGATCAGAATCCGCGAAGCCCTCGATGCGGCGGGTGCGGAGTTCTCCGAGGACAGGATTCTTCAGGAAATTGCCATTCTTACTGATAAGTTGGATGTGTCGGAAGAGCTTACCCGGCTTGATTCTCACCTCGTGCGTCTCGCCGAGGTGCTGGATTCGGACGGCGATGCCGGGAAAAAGCTCGATTTCATCCTTCAGGAAACCTTCCGTGAAATCAATACCTGCGGCAACAAGGCTCAGGACACCGCCGTCAGCAGACTGGTTGTGGACTTCAAGGCCGAGTTGGAAAAATGCCGCGAACAGGTTCAAAACATCGAGTAGGTGGACATGCAGAAACAGGGACAAAGACATGGCCTGCTGAATATCGGCTTCGGCAACTTTGTTGTGATCGGACGCGTTGTGAGCATTGTCAATCCGACCTCGGCACCCATGCGGCGTCTTCGTGAGGACGCGCGACAGGACGGACGACTCATTGACGCCACGCAGGGCCGCAAAACACGAGCCATCATAATCACCGACTCCAACCACATCATTCTCTCCGCAATTCAGGCGGAAACCATCGGCCAGCGCTTCAGCGCGGAGGAGGGCGAGTAGATGCCGGAGCCCAAATCCCCTGAGCGCAAAGGTCTGGTACTGGTCGTCTGCGCTCCGAGCGGCACCGGCAAAAGCACACTCACCGCACGACTGAGAGAGGAGTTCCCGGACATCGGTTTTTCCGTCTCCTATACGACCCGCCCTCCGCGTGAAGGAGAGCGGGATGGGGAACACTACCATTTCGTCAGCCGTGACAGGTTTATCGCCATGCGTTCGCGCGGGGAATTCTGCGAGTGGGCCGAGGTCCACGACAACTTTTACGGTACCGCCACCCAGCCGGTCCGCGACATGCTCGAAGCCGGGAGCGACGTGCTCTTCGACATCGACGTGCAGGGTGCCATGCAGCTCAGACGTACCTTCCCCGAAGGCGTCTATGCATTCCTATTGCCGCCGTCCCGCGAGGAGCTTCTGCGCAGGCTCAAGGGGCGCGGTACTGATTCTACCGAGGCGGTGGAGCGCCGGATGGAGAACGCGCGCGGCGAACTTGAGCGCGCCGGAAGTTTCGACTTCTGGGTAGTGAACGACGAGGTGGAGCGCGCTTATCAGGAATTCCGCTCGGTGTATCTGGCCGGAAAAGCCCGGCCCATGCAGTACGAAGGCATGCTGGATGAACTGCTGGAGGAATGGAACGATGGCTGAGCTTGTTGTTGCCTTGGACTATCCCGGTGCCGAAAGCGCCTTGGGTATGGCCGAAAAGCTCTCCGGCAGCGTCCCTTGGGTGAAAGTCGGCCTTGAACTCTTCGTGGCCGAAGGCCCCGAGTTGGTACGGCAACTCAAGGGGATGGGCTTCAAGGTCTTCGTGGACCTCAAGTTCATGGACATTCCCAATACCGTGCGGGGCGCGGTCCGTTCCGCGGTGAAAAGCGGTGCGGACATGGTCAACATTCACATGCTCGGCGGCAGGCGCATGGCGCAGGCCGCTCTTGCCGGACGCGACGAGGCCACCGAAGCCGGAGCCCAAAAACCGCTTCTTCTCGGTGTCACGGTGCTGACCAGCATGGAGAGCGATGACCTTCCTTTTGATTTTCACGGTGATATCGGGGATCTGGTTCTTGACCTTGCTTCGAAAGGGAAGCAGTATGGACTTGATGGGGTTGTATGCTCCGCAATGGAGGCGGAGGCCATCAAGAATGCCTGTGGTGAAGAATATCAGTGTCTTACCCCGGGAATTCGCCCCGTCGGCAGCGAGGTCGGCGACCAGCGCCGGGTCATGACGCCCGCAAGGGCCGTGGCGGCAGGGTCGGATTTTCTGGTTGTGGGAAGGCCCATAACCGGTTCTTCGGACCCGCAGGCGACCGCTGACGCCATAGTCAGAGAAATTCGCGACTCCCTCTAGTGGAGTCCCCAAGGGGTGTGCATGACATCCGGTCGGACTGACAAGCCCGAAACCGCTCAGGTTGCCGGACTTGGTGAGAACAAGATCAGCGGCGTCTTCTCCACGCAGAACGTGGTGAAGGTTGGCACTGGCACGACGCAGCGCAAGACCATTCAGAAGACCTACTGGTACTGTATGGAGCGCGACGACGAGGGTGTGGACGTGCAGCCGCTGAACAAGAGCTTCATTCCTTCCGGGCCCAAGCGCAACGTACCCAAGGACGAGTTTCTGGAAAAGTTCAGCCCCGAGCCGGAGTTCTACATCCAGACGGTTTACCCGGCCATGCAGGAGCTGGATGATACCATTGTTCGCGGCGAGCAGCATCGTGCTCGCGGCGCCCAATATAGCGCGGAATTCGAGTTCAAGCAGGCCACGAACCTCGACGAGGACAATGTGCGCGCCAACTTCGGCCTCGGTCTGACCTATCTGGACCGTGGCGATCAGGTGAAGGCCAACGACATATTCAAGCGTCTGGTCAAACTGGACGCGGCTTTCGAAACCGAGCACAAACACCTTTTCAACGACTTCGGTATCAACCTGCGCAAGAACCGCATGTACGATCAGGCGCTTGACTACTACCTCAGGGCGGAGAACCTTGCGGAGAATACCGACGAGCATCTGTACCACAACATCGCCCGCGTGTTTTACGAGCAGGGCGAGTTGAAACAGTGCATTGAATATCTCAAGAAGAGCCTTGAACTGAACCCGAAGCTTGAAGAAAGCAAGAAGTTCTGGGAATTTCTCGACAAGAACGGCATGCTTGACGGAAAGCCCAAGCCCGGCGGGGGCAGCAAGAAGAAGGTTCAGATAGACCTTTAGAACAGGAGAATCAGTGCAGGCCAGCGTACAGGACTTTCTGGCGGAACTTCCGGAACTCAAGGAAGATCTCCCTTTTTCCCCGGAGCTGTTTCAGAAGCTTTTCAAGCAGACCGGTGAAAGTTCCTACGCGTCCATGGATGAGATCGCCGACACCATCTCCGTGGATCAGGGGCTTACCGCACGCATCCTCAGTCAGGCCAATTCCGCTTACTACGGTCTTCAGGCCGAGGTGTCCTCGGTTCAACGCGCCGCAGCGGTGCTGGGGCTCTGCGAGATTCGCAACATCGTCATAACCATTGGCGTGACAGCCCTTTCGGAAAAGTATTCTGTTCCAGAGGATTTTTCCCTCAGCACCTACTGGATCCATCAGTTTCTTACCGCAGATCAGGCCCAGCATATGGCCAAGTCGCTCGGAAAGGGTGAGCCGGACACCATGTTCACTGCAGGGCTTCTGCACGATGTGGGCAAGCTCATCACCGCACTCAAGCGTCCCGCCGACTGGGAAGCCATGCACGCAGCCGCCAAGCGTGACGGCGTCGCATCCTACAAGGCGGAAGACGCCTATTGGGGGATGGATCACGCCGTGATCGGTTCTCTCGTGCTGAAATACTGGGACCTTCCTGTTGAACTCGTGGAACCGGTCAACTGGCACCACGCGCCCAAGCTGGCGGGTGACTACCGTTACGAGGCCGCTATCCTCTGCCTTGCCGACGCGGTGGCCCACCTCGCCACGGATAGCGAGCATCCCTTGAGTACTGTCACCGCAAAGATTGCGCCGCAGCTCGGCCTTGAGCTGGATTCGCTCGTAGACCGCGCCGCCGAGCGACTTCAATCCGGCGAAGCCTCTCATTTTGCAGGCATGGTAGCCTGATCATTTTCCCTAAAGGAGTGAAAATTGCCCTGTAAATGGATACCTCGTTTCGACGAGGCGGTACCTGCCGACGTTGAAAAAATGGCTGAACAGCTCAATATTACTCCGCTGCTTGCCGAGATATTATGGAGCCGAGGGCTTCATTCCACAGAATCCATGGATCGTTTTCTCAGCCCGAGGCTGGAGCATCTGGCGCATCCCTCGACCATTCCGGGACTGGAAGACGCGGCTAACGCACTCGCTCAGGGCATTGCCGACGGGCGCTCGGTAGCGGTCTGGGGGGACTATGACGTTGATGGAATCACTTCTTCCACTGTGGTGAAAGAGTTTTTTGCTGCTCGCGGAATAGAGATTCAGCACCACCTGCCGAACCGCCTTGAGGAAGGGTACGGCATGAACGTTCCCGGAGTTGAAGAACTGGCTCGCAGCGGCGTTAGCATGCTTCTGACGGTGGACTGCGGCATCACCGATTTTGAACCAATCCGACGGGCAAAGGAACTTGGCATGGTCGTGGTGGTCAGTGACCATCACCTTCCGGCAGAGGAGTATCCCGTTGCGGATGCCATCTGCAACCCCAGACTCCCCGGCGGAGAAGGGGGGCCGTATGAAGCGTTGGCCGGTGTCGGTGTGGCGTGGATGATCATGGCCAGACTCAATTCTCTCCTTCCGGGCGAGCGTATGGACATGCGTTCGCTACTCGATCTTGTGGCGCTGGGGACCATTGCGGACGTGGTTCCGCTTTCCGGACAGAACCGCATTCTGGTCAAGAACGGACTTTTGAAGATCAAGGAAGCCAACCGTCCGGGGCTTGCCGCTCTCAAGACGGTGAGCAATTTCGATCGCTACGCAGAACTTGGGGCTGGTCAGATCGGCTTTCACCTCGCGCCGAGAATCAACGCAGCCGGTCGCCTCGGCAGTCCCGAAAAGGGACTGGAACTGCTCACGGCGGATACCTATGAGGCCGCTTTGCCCATTGCCACCGAGCTTGATGCGGTCAACGCCGAGCGCAGAAAAACCGAGCAGGAGATCACGGAAGAGGCCATGCGGCAGGCTCACTCCATGCTTGATCATCGTGGTTTTGTCCTTTTTGCAGAGCATTGGCACTCCGGAATTGTGGGGATTGTGGCCTCGCGTATTGTGGAAAGATTTTACCGGCCCTGCCTGCTCGTGACGCAGGATCCGGAGACAGGACTGCTCAAAGGTTCGGGGCGCAGCATTGATGAGTTCGATTTGCATGGCGGATTATGCGAACTGGAAGACCTGTTGGAAGGTTTCGGAGGGCATCGTCAGGCGGCGGGAATGTCACTGAAGCGTGAGAATCTTGATGAACTGCGCAAGCGTTTTGATGCGATCGTGGCCCGTGAAGTGGGCGAAAAACCGTTGGCTCCGAGACTGAAAGTGGATCGCGAGTTGGCCTTTCCAGAAATCACTCACACACTGCTTCGTGAGCTTGACCTATTGCAGCCGTTCGGGATCGGCAACCCGGAACCGGTGTTTACTTCGGAGCCGGTAGTGGTCCAGGATTACAGGCGATTCGGGCGCGAGAGGGAGCATGTCAAGCTGGTGCTTCGTGACGATAAAACCGGTGCCTGCCTCCCGGCCAAGGCGTGGCGAAAGGCGGAATCGCTTCATCATTCGTCCCAGAATTCTGTGATGAGCTTTGCGTTCACCCCTAAAATTGACCGCTTTGACGGCATCCCCCGTATCGAAATGAATGTCAAAGACTGGAATGAATGATCGGAATTTGGGCCTATGAGTCAAAAAAATTGGGGCTTTCTGTAAACAGAAAGCCCCAATTTTTTTTGAAAGCGAGTCTATTTCTTGCTCAGCCCGAGCTTGCTGACGACCATTTCAGCCGTAGTTTTAGCAAATTCCTCGGCGGGAAGCCGGTCCTTTTCCTCGGCGGAAAGCACCAGTTCGGGGCGATTCGCAAGGCTGGTGTCGGGGGTGACTTCGTAGTCGGCCGGGAAGGAATTGTCGAAATACATTTGCTGAAAATCGACAAACTTCAGGTGATGGGCAGTGGAGTCGAGCACGCAGGTTTCCTTGTCGGAAACAAGCCCTAGTTCCTTTGCGCGGGCTGCTCCAGCAAGGCATTCTCCGCCCTGTGTACAGGCGATGTGTCCGTTCCGGTTGGCAAGGATCATGGAATCCATGATCTGCTGCTCGGTTACCTGAACCACCTGGAAGGCGTCGCGGCCGCCGATGGCTTCGAACTTTTCAGCAAAATGCCTCACGCGCGGGAAAGACACCGGGTTGCCGATCATGGCGGCCTGCGCCACGCTTGGCGTCACTTTCACGGGAGCGAATTCGCGCTCTGCGGGATCTTCCACCGAATAATAACGGTACACCGGGTCCGCGTGATGCGACTGAACACCGAAGATGCGCGGCAGTTTCTCGATGACTCCAAGCGCGTGGAGTTTGAGGAAACCGGCCATGATCGCGGTAACGTTTCCAGCATTTCCGATGGGGACGAAAACGCATTTTCCATCCAGATCCCAATCATACCACTGCGCGATTTCGAATGCGTATGACTCCTGACCGAGGATGCGCCATGCGTTCTTGGAGTTCAGAAGCGCAACGCGATAGTTGTCTGCCAAGTGCTCGACAACCTTCATGCAGTCGTCGAAAACTCCGGGAACTTCCAGCACGGTGGCGCCGGAGCCAAGCGGCTGGGAAAGCTGCGCGGGGGTGACTTTGCCCTGCGGAAGAATAACCACGGACTTGATGGGACCGCCGACGTACGAGGCATAGAGCGCAGCCGCCGCAGAGGTGTCGCCTGTGGAGGCGCATACAGTCAGGATTTCATCCCATCCCTTGGCACGTGTCAGGGATTTGAGATAGCTGAATGCGCAGGCCATTCCACGATCTTTGAAGGACGCGCTGGGGTTCTGTCCGTCGTTCTTATAAGCGGTACGCAGGCCCGTGCGCTCATTCAGTGAGTCGGACGAAGCGACCACCGGGGTGTTCCCTTCGCCGAGGTAGACGATGTCATCTTCGTTCAGCACCGGGGCCATCAGCTCGTAAAAGCGAAAGATGCCGCGCAGGGCGGTATTCTTGGATGCCGCGCGCTTATCGAAAATTCTGCGCCATTCCAGTCCGGACGTCTTCTTCAACTCGTCGAAGTTCAGGTCTTCCAGCAGGAACACGCCACCGCAGTCGGGGCAGGTGTAATGCAGTTCGTCCGTGGGGAAACGCTTGCCGCAGCCCAGACAGAAATATTCCATGTTGCCGCGGTAATCGGGAAAAATGTCCTTGCTCATGGTCGGGTCATCCATTGGTTGAATTGCTTGGAACGATCGGGTCGTCGAGGTTCCGGTTACAACAGACGCTCGGGAAGATCATCCCTTTTCTGAGGGGAATTGCGGATTACGGCCAGACGCGGGGAATGCTCAGCACCACCATGGCCGCACCGAGGCTGAACTTGATGGTGAAGCCGAACGCCTTGCCCCAGAAAGAACCAAGGGCTGCGTATTTGGCGGCTTCCATGCCCTTTCCGGGCAGCTCCACCACGAGGCATCCAAGATAGGCCCCCCCGAGCGCTCCAAGTATCGCGCCGATGCCGAAGAAGAAGGGTGCACCAAATATGGCGCCGATGATGGCTCCGACGATGCCGCCGACGTTACCTCGTCCAGTGGCTCCATAGCGCTTGGCGCCCCAACACTGCATGACGAACTCAAGAACTTCGCCCACCACGGCCATGGCTGCGAGAACTGCGACGAAGCCCCAACCCATGGACTCGGGATAGATCCACTTCCACAGGGCCACGAGTGCGAGGGCTATCCAGTTGGCCGGGCCTCCGAAGACGTTGATGATTTGGGAGGCCAACAGAAGAAGGATGATCAGGCTCGACCAGAGGTACTCCATGGATGCCTACTCCTTGTCGCGAAGGTCCATCACGCGCACGGCCTTGCCCGGCGCCTTGAGGATGGAATCGTGCATGACCAGTTCCACGCGCGGGGTGACGAGAATCTCGTCGCACAGCCTCGCGGCGATGCGCTTCTGAAGTCCTTGCAGGGCGCGCATGTCTTCCACAAAGTACTCGTCCTTGATCTCCACCTTGACGCGCAACTGATCCATATATCCTTCGCGGAAGAGTTCGATAAGGTAATTCTGTCCCACCTCGGGCATGGACATGAGGGCCTGTTCTATCTGCATGGGGTAAATGTTTACGCCCTTGAGAATCAGCATGTCATCCGCACGGCCTGCGATGCGGTCAATGCGCCGTCCGGTGCGGCCGCAAGGACATTCGCCGGGCAGGAAACGCGTGAGATCACGCGTGCGGTAGCGGATAATGGGCATGCCTTCACGTGTCAGGGTGGTCATGACCAGTTCGCCGATCTCGCCCTCGGGAACATGTTCACCAGTTGCGGGATCGATGATTTCTGCGATGTAGGCGTCTTCCCATACGTGCATTCCGTTCTGTTCGATGCATTCAAAGGCCACGCCGGGACCGTTCATTTCCGAAAGACCGTAGGAGTTGTACGCCTTGAGGTGCAGCATTTCTTCGATGCGCCGGCGGGTCTCCTCGGTGTGCGGTTCCGCGCCGATCAGGGCGATTTTCCACGGCATGTCTTCCGGCTCATAGCCTTCTTCCCGCACCTTGGCGGCAAAGTAGAGCGCAAAGGACGGGATGATGTGCATCGCGGTAACGTTGAAATCGCGAATGAGCTTGATCTGACGTTTGGTGTTGCCTGCCCCGGCCGGAATGGTGAGGCAGCCAAGGCGCTCGGAGCCGTAGTGGATGCCCAGTCCGCCGGTAAACAGGCCATAGCCGCTCAGGTTCTGGAGCACGTCGGAGCGACGGATACCCACCGCATACATGGAACGGGCCATGAGCTCGGCCCAGGTGTCCAGATCCTTCTGAGTGTAGAGAATGGCTGTGGGTGTACCGGTGGTGCCGGACGAGGCGTGCAGGCGCACGAACTCGTCAAGTGGACGTGTCAGCAGACCATAGGGATACTGCCCGCGCAGGTCATCCTTGGTAGTGAAAGGCAGGTTGGTGATGTCCGTGGCGGTCCGAATGTCCTCGGGGTCGAAATCCTTGAGCCTTTCCGCATAAAAAGGAGAAGTCATGGCATTTTTGACCACGGCGCGAAGCCGTTCGGCCTGCAATTTCTCCAGTTCAGGGCGGGCGAGGGTTTCAGCGGGATCGAAATACATGATGGCCCCTTGTTCTTGGTTGGTTATTCGGACTGCTGCGGATTTTCGCCGTATTCGGAACCGTACGGCAGTGTCTCCATGTTTTCGAAGAGGGTGCATTCCTTCTTGAAATACAGGGTGAGGGAACCCGTCGGACCGTTACGCTGTTTGCCGATGATGACTTCCGCCTCGAATTTGCGAGGGTTGTCATCGCTTTTGTTGTAAGCGGCATCGCGATACAGAAAGATGATGATATCGGCGTCCTGTTCGATAGCTCCGGATTCACGCAGGTCGGACATCATGGGACGCTTGTCCGTGCGTTCTTCGACCTTGCGGTTGAGCTGCGAGAGGGCGATGACCGGAACGTCCAGCTCCTTGGCAAGCGCCTTGAGGCTTCGGGAAATGTCGGAGATTTCCTGCTCACGCGAGTCGGGACGGGCACTGGAGCGCATCAGCTGCAGGTAGTCCACCACGATCAGACCGATGTCGTGCTCGGCCTTCAGTCGGCGGCACTTGGCCTGAAGGTCCAACGTGGACAGAGCGGGCGTATCGTCAATGAAGATAGGGGCCTGCTGAAGAACATCGGCAGCTTCGTAAAGACGCTGCCAGTCGTCGTCCTCAAGGTAGCCAGTACGCAGATTGCTCAGATGCACCTGACTCTGAACCGCGAGCAGGCGTGTCATGAGCTGTTCCATGGACATTTCGAGCGAAAAAACAGCCGTGGGAACCTCGGAACGGGCTCCGGCGCGAAGTGCGAGGTTCAGCGCGAATGCGGTCTTGCCCATGGAGGGTCGGCCCGCGACGATGAGCAGGTCGGATTTCTGCAGTCCGGCCGTCATTTTGTCAAACTCGGTGTAATGGGTCTGGATCCCCGTGACCGCGCTCTTGTTTTCGAATTTGTGCGTCAGTTCCTCAAAGACCTTGCCCACCAGCCGTTTGCTGTCGAGCATGTTGGTCTCGGCCTTGGACTGCGCGATCTTGAAAATGTCTTTTTCCGCAACGCTGAGCATCTCATCCACATTGCCTGTCTCGAAACAACTGCCGATGATGTTTGCGGAAATGTCGATAAGTTGACGCAGGATGGCTTTGTCGCGAACAATCTTGGCATGGTAGTTCGCATTGGAGGCGCTGACCACGGAGTCGGCCAGCTCAGCCAGATAAACCGGACCGCCGATGGAATCGAGCGTGCCCTTGGTGCTCAGGTGGTTGCCCACTGTAATCAGGTCAATTGGGCTGTTGCTGCGCGAGAGTTCCGTAAAGGCCTCGAAAATGGCCTTGTGCGAAGGAGAATAGAAATGATCGCCCTGAACGATCTCGACGAGCGAGTTGAACAGGGACGGACTCTGGAATACGCCGCCCAGAACGGCCTGTTCGGCCTCAAGGTTGTGCGGAGGGACTTTACGCAAAATGTCGGAGGAAGCCCCTTGCAGGGCCTCCTCCGACGTCTTTGCGTTGCGATAGTTGCCGGACTTATTCGGTCTCGGCATCGGCGGATTCGGCAGCCGCTTCGGGCTCGGCCTCGGCAGCCGGAGCTTCCTCGACGGGCTCCTCGATCACGCCGCCTTTCTTGGCGACAGTGAGCTTCAGCTCGCCGCGAACATCCGGATGCAGCTTGATTTCGATTTCGAACTCGCCCAGAGAACGGATGGGGTCTTCCAGCACGATCTTGCGGCGGTCGATGTCCACACCCTGTTCGGCCATGGCGTCGGCAATGTGGGTCGGGGTGACGGAGCCGTACAGCTTGTCGCCTTCGCCCACACGCACGGTGATTTCCACCGGGGTGGCGGCAATCTTGGCAGCCAGTTCTTCAGCGTCGGCGCGCAGGCGGTCGGCCTGGGCCTGGAGCTTCTTGCGCTCAAGCTCGAACTGCTTCAGGTATGCAGCGGTAGCCGGAGCGGCAAATCCCTGAGGAATCAGGTAGTTGCGGCCATAGCCCGGCTTGACGGTAACCACGTCGCCGAGGCGACCGAGGGAGTCGATGTCAGCACGAAGAATAAGTTTCATGATGCGTCCTCCCTACAGGTTGGTCTTCTTTTTCACGTCCGTGGAGTGGACAGTGGTGTAGTACAGAAGAGCCATCTGGCGAGCGCGCTTGACCTCGGTGGTCAGCCTGCGCTGATGCTTGGCGCAGGTACCGGTGATGCGACGGGCAATGATCTTGCCGCGCTCGGTCACGAAGTCCTTGAGGACGTCCGGGCGCTTGTAATCCAGGGGGAGTTCAGCGTCGGCACAGAACCGGCAGAACTTCCTACGCGGAGTGAATTTTTTGCGAAATGCCATTTTCGATCCTCCTTACGCGGCCTGCTTGACGGTGATGAACTTGAAGATGCCGTCGGTGATGCGGATGTGACGTTCCAGCTCGGCGATCAGCTTGCCGGGAGCGTCAAACACCAGGCGCACGTAGTAGCCCCGGGACTGCTTCTGAACGGGATAGGCGAGGGTGCGCATGCCCCACTCGTCGGTCTCAGACATTTCGCCGCCCTGATCGGCGATGATCCCGGTGAATTTGTCCAGGATTTCCTTGCGGTTCTCCTCACCCAGTTCGGGGGAGAGCAGCAGAAGGGTTTCGTAAGATGCCATGTTTCCTCCTTTTGGTCATGGGCCCCGCTCCGTGGCGCGGAGCAGAGCAAGGCAAGAGAGGGTATTTAGTCCCTTTCCTTGTCGCTGTCAAGCTTGTCGCCATCGTCTTGCGGCTTCCAGCCGCACGCCTTGTCCGGGCCTCAGCCCAGCTTTATGCCCAGCTTCGGGAAGACGAAGCGGGCGATGACGTAACCGGCGACGAAGACGATTCCCAGTATGGCGAGATCGCCCATGGCGTCCTCCTAGCTCGAAAGATCGCTGCCCGTAAGCAGCTTGTAGGCTTCGAGGTATTTCTTTCTTGTGCCCTCGGCGATTTCTTCCGGTATGGAAGGTCCGGGGGGCTGTTTGTTGAATCCGATGTCCACAAGCCAGTCGCGCATGTACTGCTTGTCAAAGCTGGGCTGGGACTTTCCGGCTTCGTAGCCTTCGACCGGCCAGAAACGGGAGGAATCAGGGGTCAGCACTTCGTCGATGAGGGTAAGCTCACCGTCCACGATGCCGAATTCGAATTTGGTGTCCGCGATGATGATGCCGCGTTCGCGGGCGTAGTCACGGGCACGGCTGTAAATGGAGAGCGAAAGCTCCTCGACCTGACGCATCATGCTTTCACCGACGAGTTCGGCGGCGCGATCCAGCGTGATGTTTTCGTCGTGATCCCCGAGATCGGCCTTGGTGGAAGGCGTGAACAGCGGCTGCGGAAGCATCTCGGATTCCTGCAGGTTGTCCGGGAGTTTGTGTCCGCAGACTTCGCCGGTCTTCTGGTAATCCTTCCAGCCGGAGCCGGTGATGAAGCCGCGTACAATACATTCAATAGGCAGCGGCTTGGCCTTTTTGACCAGCACGGAACGGCCTTCGAGCATGTCGCGGTGGGCCTTGAGCGGCTCGGGGTAGTCATCCACGCGAGAGGCGATGACGTGGTTGGGCACCAGGTCTTTCATGCGCTCCATCCAGAACAGCGTGATGCTGTTGAGCACCGCGCCTTTCTGCGGGATGGGGTCCGGCATGACTACGTCGAATGCGGAAATACGGTCGGTAGTCACGATGAGCAGGGTCTGCTCGTCTATCTCGTAGATGTCGCGGACCTTGCCCCGGGAAACAAGGGGGTATTCCTTGATGTCGGTGTTGACGACGGTTTTCATGGCGGCTCCCTTTTATGATTTCTTGTTGCGGCATTCCACGCTTCTGGCGTGCGCCTCAAGGCCTTCCAGTCTGGCAAGTCGGGCTATCTTGTCGCCGTGCTCGGCTACATAGCTCGGGCTTGCTGCGATGACACTGGATTTTTTGCAGAAATTTTGAACAGACAGGGCGGAGGAGAACCGTACGGTTCGCAATGTCGGCAGAACGTGGTTCGGCCCTGCAAAGTAGTCGCCAACCGGTTCCGGGGAATGGTGACCCATGAAGATGGCCCCCGCGTGGCGGATGGCGCCGAGGTGTGACCATGGATCGGCAAGCGACAGCTCAAGGTGTTCTGGCGCGATCCGATTGATCAAATCGGCTCCGGTAACGAGATCCTCTACAATGATGGTCGCTCCCCAGTCGGCAAGCGCCTTGGCCGCGATTTCGCCCCGCGGGAGTTCCGCGGTCTGGAGCTTGAGCTGTTCGCAGGTCTTTTCGGCCAGTTCCGGGCTGTCGGTAACAAGAATCGATGCGGCAAGCGGGTCGTGCTCGGCCTGAGAGAGCATGTCGGCGGCGAGCCATTCCGGATTGGCGGAGTCATCCGCAAGGATGGCAATTTCGCTGGGGCCAGCCACCATGTCGATGCCGATCTGTCCGATGAGTTGTGATTTGGCCGTGGCAACGAAGATGTTCCCCGGGCCCGCGATGACATCGCATGGAGCAATGCTTTCGGTGCCATAGGCAAGGGCTCCAATGGCCCATGCACTGCCGGAAAGATGGATTTCCTTCAGTCCCAGAAGTGCGGCGGTGGCGAGGATGTAGGGGTTGAGCGTACCGTCCTCGCGCGGCGGCGAGGTCACGGCAATGCTCTCAACCCCGGCCACCTGCGCCGGAATGGCATTCATGATGAGGCTGGAAATGAGCGGAGTCTCGCCGCCTTTGCCGCCGGGAACATACAGACCGACACGATCCACCGGGCGTACCATCTGGCCGAGAATGGTGCCGTCCTCAGCAGTTGTCCACCACGAGTTTTCACGCTGCTTTTCGTGAAAGATCCGAACATTGTCGATGGCTTCGGCAAGAATGTCTTTGTCTTCGGCCGGGATGGAGTCAAGCGCCCCCATAATGACTTCCTCGGGGACCGTCAATTGTTCGCGCGTGATCTTCGGGCAATCGAATTTGGCGGTGTATTCCACAAGCGCAGTGTCGCCACGGCTACGGATGGTGTCGAGTATTTCCCTGACAATGCCGTCAACCTTGGTGTCCGGGTCCTTGCGCCTGTCCAGCCACTGCTGGATTTCGTCCCAGTCCTGATGTCCCGTGTACGTAAGTTGTTTGCAGGGCATGCTGCTCCTCTGCGGCTGAGTGGTCGGAAAAATATGCTGCTTGCCGGGACGCCATCTATACCCAAGGGGTGGTGAAAAGTCGAGAGTGGGGAAGGCAACAAAAAAGGGCCGGGGCAAAAGCCCCGGCCCGGTAATGTCGCTTGGCAAGCAGGTAGTCGCTTACAGCTTAGAAGCTGTAGTTCATACCCATGGACAGCTTGTAGGCGTCTCCGCCAGCGTCGTCGCCCCAGATGTCTTCATCCAGGTCGGCGTTCACCCAACCGAGTTCGACGTAACCGGTCAGTTCGTCGTAGATCTTGTACTGAGAGTCGAAGTTGACTTCCCAGACCTGATCTTCTTCAGTGAGGGTGTTGCCATATGCGAAGTTGTAGAACTCGGTAGACGGGTTGCTGCCGATCTGAGCAATACCAGCTTTGGCCCAATCTTCGTCGTTAGTACCCTTATAGTAGATCACGCGGGCGGTGTGGGTCAGGTCTTCCATGAAGGAGAAGTCCTTCATGGCGAGGCCGAGAGCCCAGAAGCCGAGCAGGGTCGGGTCGTTGCCAGCGATGGCGCTGGAGACGCCCCAGTTACCATCGGTGTAGAAGGAGCTGATAGCCCAGTCAGCAGCGAGGGTGGGCATACGCTCGGATTCACCATTGGAGTCATCATCTTCACCGGAGGTGTAAACGAAGAACAGTTCCGGGGTCACGTACTCTTCCCAGCCGGTGTAGGCCACGGAAGCGTCGAACAGCCAACCGGACATCTTCTGGGCGTCTTCTTCAGCGTCAACGGTACCGTAGTTGAAGTCGGCCTTGGTCACGAAGTCAGCAAAGGTGCCTTCGAAAGCAACACCGGCCCACCAGGCGCCGTCCAGATCTCCGCTAACCTGACGAGAGCCGTAGGACTGTCCGCCAGAGAAGATGGTGCCGTTGTCAACGGATTCGCCGAGGTTGGCGTAAGCGAAGAACGGGGAGACCTTGATGTTGTCGAAGCTCATGGGAGCAACGGCAAAGTAGACGTCCTGCTGGCCGAGGTGAGCGTCGGACTGAGCAGCGCGACCGTAACCCACGAGGTAGGAGACGTTCTCGGTGATCGGTCCGCCGACGGTGGCGGCAGCCATTTCGTCGTTCAGGATCATGCCGCCGTTCAGGTCAACAGCGAAGGGCAGGGACACGGCCTGGTAACCAACGCGAGCGTTGACTTCAGTGCCGGGCCAGTTGAAATCAATGTAGCCCTGCTTCAGTTCGAAAACGTTAGCTTCGCTAGCGGTGATGGCCAGTTCGTCCTGACCCCAGGTGCTGGTGCCGGCTTCGGTGTACAGCACGCCCTTGAGGTTTTCGTTGGCGATGAACTGGAACTTGGTGCGAAGACGCTGCAGAACGTTGTAGGACTGCGGCCTTTCGTCGTCGCGGTCTTCGTCAAGACCCATGTTGCTCTGCCAGTAAGCTTCGAAGGTGTAGTCACCGGAAGCTTTGATGTCAGCCGCTGCAGCGGTGGTGGCCAGGCCCAGCACGAAAGTGCAGAGCAGAGCCATCATGACAAAACGTTTCATTGTTTACCTTCCTTCTTTTGCAATTTGCGCCAAGCAATTGGCATTACCGAGTCCCCTTTTACGCGAGCCTGTGGTGGGATGCAAGGGGTAGAGGCGTGATTTTTTGCAAAAGGTACAATTTTTTTTACGGTCCAAAAAGTTGGCCCTTGCGTTTTCCGAGTATGAGCTTATCTCTCTATAATAATTGAATTTAATGTTGCCCTTGATAGCCTTTCTGTCACGCGGTATTAGTCGGGTTCTTCGAAAACAGTCTCATTTTTCAAAAATGGAGCGCGACACGTTGAGCCCGGAGTACAAATTTTCAGCCACCGATTTCCCTCGCACGCCCGGGGTGTACCTGATGAAGGATTCATCGGGGAAAATCATTTATGTGGGCAAGGCGTCCAGCCTTCGGGCGCGGCTTGCTTCCTATTTCAGGGCAGCCGAAGGGCTGACGCCCAAAACCCGGGCTTTGGTGGAGCGCATCGCTTCGATCGACATTCTCCTTGCTTCTTCCGAGAAAGAGGCCCTGCTTTTGGAGGCCAGTCTTATCAAGAAGCACCGTCCGCGCTACAACGTGGTGCTTCGGGACGACAAGCAGTATGTTCTTTTCCGGCTGGACAAATCGCATCGGTATCCTCGCCTTGTGATGACGCGAAAGGCTGTTCGCGATGGCGCCGTGCATTTCGGTCCGTTTACCTCTGCCGCCGCGGCCAAGCAGACATGGAAGCTCGTGGGCAAGGTCTTTCAGCTTCGTAAATGTTCCGACCACGCCTTTAACAACCGCGTCCGTCCATGTCTCTATTATGATATGGGCCAGTGTCTCGGGCCGTGCGTGCTTGATGTGGACCCTGATGAGTATCGAGAGGTCGTCAAACGCGTGGAGTTGTTTCTTGCCGGAAGAACGTCCGAACTGCTTGATCAACTTCGCCGTGAAATGCAAGCCGCGTCTGAAGCGTTGGAATTCGAACGCGCGGCCCGCATTCGTGACCAGATTCGTGCCGTGGAGCAGACGGTGGAACGACAGGTTGCGGTGCTTCCTGACGGCAAGGACCTTGATGTGGCGGCCATGGCGGAAACAGCTGGCGGTCTCGGCCTCGGCCTGTTGTTTATTCGGCAGGGCAAGCTGCTCGATGAGAAACATTTCTTCTGGCCGGGCCTGACGCTGGAAGAAGGGCCCGAAGCGCTTCGCAGTTTTCTCATCCAGTTCTATACCAAGGGAAAATTCCTGCCACCACGCATCATCGCGCCGGGTATTGAGGACCCTGAGGTTGTGTCGGAGGCCCTTTCCGAGCACTCCGGCAAGCCAGTGCGTGTGGCGGTGCCTTACGGTTCACGCGACAAACATCTTGTGGATCTCGCATCTCGCGTCGCGCTCAGGGCCGAGTCGGATCGTGAAGTGGGCGTTTCCGTCATGCTGAAAAACGCCTTGCGGTTGGACAGGGAGCCGGAGCGCATTGAAGGCGTTGACGCATCGCATCTTGGCGGGCAGGGCATGCGCGTGGGACAGGTTGTTTTTGTGGATGGGCTGCGTTCCAAGGATGATACGCGGGTGTACTCGGTTCCCGAGTCCGAGGGGAGTTCCGATGACTACGCGGCCTTGGCCGAATGGGCAGCGCGTCGTGTGGAGTCCGGTCCGCCGTGGCCCGATCTTGTGCTTATAGACGGTGGCAAGGGCCAGCTTGCCTCGGTGGAGCGGGCGTTGTCCGAGCACGGGATGGACTGGCCGTTGGCTTCTATTGCCAAGGGGCCGTCGCGCCGTGCGGGAGAGTTGGAGGACAGAATATTCCGGCCGGGACGAAGCAACCCGATGAAGCTCAAACCTGGATCGCCCGAGCTACTCTTTCTGCAACGGGTGCGCGATGAGGTGCACCGTCTGGTTATTGGTGCACAGCGAAAGACCAGAAAACAGCGTGTTCTGGACAGTCAGGTGGGCTCCATAGAGGGGGTAGGTCCCAAAACGGCAAGGTTGCTGTGGGATCGCTTTGGCGGAATTGATGCCATGCTGGAGGCCACGCTGGAGGATATAATGTCCTTGCCGGGCATCGGAAAGAAGCGCGCCACCGTCATTCACGAGGCGTTGGAGCGGATGCGAAAGGCCAAATCCCGCTAGATTTCGAAGGGCTTGCCGATCTCCATGGGCACCATCTTGGTGGACGGTGAGCTGCGATCCAGCGCGGCCTCGAAATCCTGTAGGTTCTGAAGCAGTATCGGCCACGTTCCCCAGTGCATGGGCACCACCTGATTGCAGCCGATCATGGTGCAGGCGTGGGCCGCGTCCTCGGCGTCCATGGTGAAGCGTCCGCCTATGGGCAGAAAGGCCGTATCGATGTCGTGCCGCTCCCCGAACAGAGTCATATCGCCGAACAGGCCGGTGTCGCCCGCGTAGTAGAGGCAACGGCCGTCTTCGAACGTCAGGATGAATCCGGCGGGAGAGCCGGTGGCGGAGGAGTGCGCGGCCTGAACCATCTTGATCTTAATGCCATACCGTACGACGGTGCCGCCGATGTTCATGCCTACGCCGAGGGATTCCGGCAGGCCCTGCACGATCAGACTCTGGATGACGTCGAAGATGGCAACCACTTCGGTGTCCAGCCGCGTGGCCAACTCAAGAGTCTGTCCCACGTGGTCCGCATGGTCGTGGGTGACAAGGATCAGGTCGGCTTCCTTGATGTCCTTGTAGGTCACTGGCGCCGCCGGATTGCCCACGAAGAACGGGTCGATGAGGATCGTGGTCTCGCGGTTTTTGATGCGAAAATTCGAATGACCGAACCAGGTGACTTCCATCGGTTCCTCCTAGTCGCCCCAGCGCCTGAACAGGTCGTGGGGGATGTCCAGTTGATCCAGTGTCTTGCCGGCGATGAATCCGGCCAGGGCATCGACTCCGCCGGGTTCGTGGTAAAAGCCCGGGCAGGCCGGGAGTATCACGGCTCCTGCCTTGGCGGCGCGGAGCATGTTTTCCAGATGGATGACCCCAAGCGGCGTTTCGCGCGGGACGAGCACGAGCTTGCGGCCCTCCTTGAGGGTGGCGTCCGCAGCCCTGTGCAGCAGTCCTTCGCCGTATCCGTTGGCAATGGAGGCCAGTGTCTTCATGGTGCAGGGGCAGATGATCATGCCGTCGTGCTTCCATGAGCCGCTGGCCGGTGGCGCGGTAATATCGTGGCAGTTGTGAAGGATGCAGCCCTGGGCGAGGTCGTCCACGGTCATTCCGGTTTCGATGGCCAGCACCTTTTCAGCGGCCTCGGAGACAATGAGGTGTGTTTCCACTCCGGGAGCGGCGGCAAGGGCTCTGGCCGTTGCCATGGCATAAGGCATCCCGCTCGCACCGGTTACGGCAAGCACGATCCTTCTGTCGGTACTGGGCAAATCAATATCTCCCGGCTTTGTCCGGCATGGTGCCGAATGAAATCTTTGGGGTACATCTAAACTTTTTTTAGAATGATAATCAAGCCGAAACACCGTTATTCTTGTGCTATCGTGGATATTTCCTTCATTTCCAGAGCCAGACGAGCTATGCTTGACAGTGATACCGGGGTAATATAGTAACCCCGTTTCGTGCGGGCAATTAGCTCAGATGGATAGAGCGCCAGCCTCCGGAGCTGGAGGTCGCAGGTTCGACTCCTGCATTGCCCGCCACGATTATTATGTTTCTTCAACGCCCTCGAAATTCGGGGGCTTTTTTTATTGCCTGTCCTTTGAGTTCTTTTTTTGGGCTGGTCCGGGACGATTCTCGCTGGACCTTCATTTCTTGCGGGATTACTGAAAAAGGCATGGCACAAGTCCACCTCAGCAGTCCCCCATATATTCTTCTTGTCGAGCAGGACTATTTCATCATTCCCGAATTGCGCCGGGCCATGGAACGCTTGGGGGTGCCGCATCGGCGCGTTGTTTTTCGGCAGTCTCCGGATTTTTTGAAGGAGCTGTTCGAAGCGGTTGATTCACGCCGTCCCGACTTCATCCTGACCGTGAACCATGCCGGCCTTGATGGGGAAGGGCAGGTTCTGGAACTGCTGAGGAGACGCGGCGTGCCGCTGGCGAGCTGGTTTGTGGACCGTCACGAGATGTATATGCGGGGACCGGTCTCCCCGGATGCGCTGCTGGCAGTTTTTTCGTGGGACCCGCAGGCGCCCAAGAGTATCGCAAGAACTGGCGTGGCGTACTCGGGGTATCTTCCTTTGGCTGCGGACCCTGAATGCTTCCGTCAGCCAGTTGAAGAGGTTCGTTGTTCCGGTGTCGGATTCGTGGGGTCTTCATGGACCGGGAAGGTCGTGGATGTGTTGAAGGCCGGGCGCTATGGCGCAGAGCTGCTGCGCGGCTTCAAACCTCTGGCGAAGAAATGGCTTGAGTCGCCGCAAACTCCGGTATTCCGCTTTTTGCGAGGCGAAAAGGCGCTTTATGAAATCTGGAAGTCACTCTCGGATGAAGCGCGGACCCTCTACATTCGGTTGGTGCAGATGGAGGCTACCCGAAAGCACAGGGTTCACTTCGTTCGCCAACTCCTTCCGTTCAGGCCTGTGGTGGTCGGAGATGCTTACTGGCGAAAAACGTTGGCTGGCCTTGGCGAGTACGAGTGGATGCCGAGGCTGTCCTATCGTGAAGAATTGCCCGGGTTCTATGGTCGCAATGCGGTCAACTTCAATGTGACCAGCCTGCAGTCATATGCCTCGGTCAATCAACGGGTGTTCGATGTTCCGGCCTGTGGCGGCTTTCTCCTGACTGATGCAGGAGAAGCGCTGGAGCGATTGTTCGACCCGGGAAAAGAAGTGGTCTGTTATGATCGGCCCGAGGATGTCGGTCCTCAGGTGTCGCGCTGGCTTGAGGACTCGGCAGGCAGGCGCAAGGTGGTCGAGGCGGCCCGTCACAGGATTCTTGCCGAGCACACCTACGAGCATCGTTTGGCGGAGATCGCTTCCGTGATGCGAAAAGTTTTTTGAGATCCAGCAGTCGGGTTATTCAGGGGTGTCTTCGGAGGACTGCTCATCCTCAAGAGGACCCTGTTCTTTTTCCCGCTTTTTTTCCTGCTTTTTGAGCAGCTTTTCTTCTTTCTTTTTTTTCTTGGCCAGGTCTTTCTGTCGTTTTTCGAATTTGTAATTGCGTTGGGCCAACGATCTCTCCTTTGTGAATGGTGAAAGAAAGCGCCCGCCTCCCGGATGAGAGACGGGCGCCGGATGCCTTACTGAAGCGAGAAGCTACCAGCGCGGGCGCTCGACGCGGGGACGAGCTTCGTTCACTTTGATATTGCGGCCGCCGAAATCCTTGCCGTCAAGGTTGTCGATGGCTTCCTGCGCGTCAGCGTCGCCCATTTCGACGAAACCGAAGCCACGGGGGCGGCCGGTTTCACGGTCCTCGATGAGATTGACGGAGTTGACTTCGCCGTAGGTCTGGAACGCGGCGCGAACTTCGTCTTCGGTCATGGACCAGGGCAGATTGCCGACATAGAGCTTCTTGGACATGTACTGTTCTCCTAGAACAAGAGTGATGATGCAATGGCGCCCGTGCGCCAATAATAATAAAGGAGCAGCAAGCAAGATGCTTTCGCTGCTCCTGAATGTACCTGTTTTCTTCAAACCAGCGCTGGCCAACATTCGGACCGCGCCTCCACGGGTGCCGCTGGTGTGTGTCAGAGGGGACACTCGTTGAAATATGAGAATATGTCAAGAACTATTTTTGAAGATAATTTTTATGCGGATATTGGACCTCTTGATTGAAGGCTCCAGATTTCAAAGCAATTATGGGCAAGCTATGTTGAATCCTTCAAATGGAATTATAATTGATAACCAATTACTTTACTAGCCCATGTAGTACGAATCGAACCTCATATATTATATCATTTCGCGGTGGCCAATTCTTTCAATTTTCAGTGAGTGAATATATTCGAGTTTTGTAATTATGCCACCCATTCGTATTGTTATAAAATATGAACGAATGCTCATCTTTTGAGTGTGATAAGTTCGTGCTTGAAATCTGTCGGGAGAATGTGCCAAAAGATGGCCCCGCTCATGCCCATGGGCGGTGTAACAATGAAATATTCATTCCGATGGAGGCTTGCATCGCTACCTGGAACGATAAGAACAACGCCACGGAATTCGTTGCTGAAAAGCTCGGCAACGACCTGTCTGAACCGTCTCTGGTGGCAGTGACTGAGGCTTTGCACAATGAGGTGCTGCTTCGGACGCCTCGCGATGCGGCCTGTAGCGCCGGGTGTCATTACTGCTGTCATATCATTGTGCATGCTAGCATCCCGGAAACGATCAAAGTTGCTTGCGGGGTGGATCGGTCCATATTCAACCGAATTCACGATCAGCTTGACGAGTTGAGCAGGGACGAATGGATCACATACAAAAATCACTGGGTGGAGAATCAGATTCCTTGTCCGTTCTTGCTGGACGGCAACTGCTCCGTCTATGAGTGCCGTCCCAGTGTTTGCCGAGGGCAATATTCACTGAATGCGGATGAATGCATCAATGCCTACCACGCCTGTGATCCCGACTGTTCGATCACGAACTTTTTCAACCACAAGAGGGTCAGCGCGATCCCTCGCGATGCACTGGTTGACGGCTGTGCCGCGGTGGGGCTTCATTCCTATCTGGTGATAATGCCGCTTGCGGTGCGCATTCTGCTCAAGGAGAAGGATGCGGTGCCGCGCTGGCTTGCCGGTGAGGATGTGTTCCGCGAAGCCTGTGCCCATTGAGCCCTGAGCGAAAGATAATGGAAGGCCCGCCTTGAGCGGGCTTTTTTGTTGGGGTCTGAAACGAAAGAAGCCTCCAGTCGAAACTGGAGGCTTTTGCTTTCGTGGTGGTGGGCGATACTAGATTTGAACTAGTGACTTCCACCGTGTGAAGATGGCACTCTGACCAACTGAGTTAATCGCCCACGGCGGAGAAGACTTATACGTTCAGCGATGCTGCTTTGCAAGCCCTTTTTTGAATTTTTTTCATGTTTCCGCCCGCGGAGGATCGCATGATTCACAGTCGTCGCCGGACCGGTGGTAGCAGGTGAGTCCGCAGCGCATGCAGCGGCACATTTCATACTTGGCCTGCTCCGTATCCAGCGCACCTTCCACTTCGGAAAAGGTGCAGACCCGCTCTTCACCATGGCAGAGGTGCGGCATCTTGGAGCGGTGTCTGACGTTGACGTTGTGCACGTCCTTGAAAATCGTATAGGGAATCATTCCGCTTTGCTTTCTCTTGGGCACGAGAAGTGCGCCTTCGGTCAGCAGCTGGTGGATGCTTCGTGCAGCCTTTCGTCCTTCTCCGAGCGCAGAGATGACGAGGTCCGGCCCGAGATGCGCGTCTCCGCCAACAAAGACGTTGGGCACGGCGGTCTGCAAGGTGTCCGAATCTGCTGCAAGGGTGCGCCATTTGGTGGATTCTATGGAGCATTGTCCTTCGTCATCATACAGACATTCCAGTTCTGGGCGTTGGCCGATGGCCAGAAGAACCATATCGCACTCGATGCGGCTTTCGGAGCCTTCTACCGGAACAGGCTTTCTACGGCCGGAAGCATCCGGCTCGCCGAGTTCGTTTCGGGTGAATTCCAGGTGAGTGACTCGGCCTTCGTCATTGACGATGAACCGTTTTGGGGTCGCGAGCATCTGGAATTTGATGCCCTCATCCTCGCAAGCCTGAACCTCTTCGACATTGGCGGGCATCTCCTCACGCGTGCGGCGATAGACCATGGTGACCTCCGCGCCGAGCCGCAAACTGGTCCGGGCGCTGTCCACTGCGGTGTTGCCGCCGCCGATGACAACGACCTTTTTGCCAACTTTGCCCGGCACGCCAAGGCCGACCTTGGTCAGGAATTCCGTGCCGCCCTCGACCCCTTTCGCGTCCGCTCCCTCAATGGGGAGTTGGCCGCTGATCCATGCTCCGATGCCGAGGAACACAGCTTCATAGCCCTGTTCTTCCAGTGAAGGCAGCGAAATGTCCCGGCCGAACTTGGTCTCCGTCATCACGTCGATGCCGAGATCAAGGATGCCTTCAATCTCCCAGTCGAGCACGGTCTTTGGAAGGCGATACTCGGGAATGCCGTATCGCAACTGGCCGCCGATCTTGGGCATCGAGTCGAAAATCGTAGGGGAGTGGCCCAATCTGCGCAGGAAGTATGCACAGGAGATCCCTGCCGGGCCGCCGCCGATGACGGCCACCTTGCGCCCCGTTTCAGGCAGGCACTCGATGGGCTGGCGCTCACCGGAGTTCATCTCCCAGTCCGCAATGTAGCGTTTGATCATGTTGATGCCGATGGGCTCCTCGACATGCTGTCTGCGGCATTCCTTTTCGCAGGGGCGTGGGCAGACGCGGCCGATGGAGAGCGGCATGGGGATGCGTTCGCGGATGGTGGCCAGAGCACCGGCCATGTCGCCCCGACTGGCCTGCTCGATGTAGCGGGGAATATTGATTTCACCGGGGCACCGCTGGCGGCACGGGGCGAGACAGTCGGTCTCCAGATTGAGGTGGATCATTTTTGAGGACAGGCTCACCAAAGAAATGACGCCACGGGGACAGGCCACCACGCATCCATTGCAGGCCACGCAGCGTTCTGGGTTGACCACGGGGTAGCCGTTCGGTCCCATGCGGATGGCGTCGAAAGCGCAGGCGTCCACGCAGGAGCCGTAGCCGAGGCAGCCCTCGGGGCACATTTTGGAGCCGGTGTAGAGCATGGCCTGTGCGCGGCAGTCGCTGACGCCCTCGTATCCGTAAACATCCTCTGCTCGGTCGCCGCCCGTGCAGTCCACGAAGGCGAGCTTCGGCTCCGCGACTTTCAGTTCGATGCCCATGACCCGCGCGACGTTTTTTGCCACCTCCGGTCCGCCGATGACGCAGACGTCGGATCCGGCTTCGCCCTTGACCACCCCGTTTGCCGCGCCGTTGCAGCCCGGATAGCCGCATGCGCCGCAGTTGGCGCCTGCAAGGACGCGTTCCACCTTGGCGATGCGCGGGTCTTCGTAAACATAGAGCACCTTGGAGGCCACCGCGAGGATGACAGCCGCCGTGAATCCGATGCCGAGAAGGACGAGAACCGAGGATGCAATCATGCCGTTACCGTATCATTGGGGTTTGGCCGAGGCGAGGTCGCCTGTCGGCTCCGTTCCAGAAGCGGTGAAGCAGATGCTCACCGTACGCAGATTGGAACGGGTGCGGTGAAGGGTGCCGCACGGGACGACCAGCAGATCGCCCGGGCCGAGTGTTTCCGTGCGGTCTTCGAAATCCACTTCAAGACACCCCTGAATAACGTAGAAAGCCTCGTCGGAATCGTTGTGGGTGTGCCAGTGGAATTCGCGTTGCAGAATGCTCACACGAATGTCCTGATCATTGATGGTCGCGACCCGCAGGCTTTTCCAGTCTTCCTCGACCTTGTTCGTCAGCTCCAGAAGGCTGACCTTTGAAAGCCTTCCCTTTGGCTTCATGCCTACCTCCTAGCCCATTCCCTTGAACGCGAAGAAACCGAGCGACATGAGCCCGGCCATGATCAGCGCCATGGGGGTGCCTTTCAACGCTATGGGGACCCTTGCCATTTCGATGCGTTCGCGGATGCTTGCCAGCACCACGAGCGCAAGCAGAAAGCCGACGCCCGCAGCCGTGGAATACACCACCGTCTGCAACAGCGAGAACTCTTCCCGCTGGCAGATGATGGCGATGCCGAGCACGGCGCAGTTGGTGGTGATAAGCGGCAGGAAGATGCCGAGGGATTTGTAGAGCGGCGGGATCATCTTCTTGAGGAACATCTCCACGAACTGCACCAGCGAGGCGATGACCAGAATGAAGGCGATGGTCTGGAGATACCCGAGATTGTACGGCACGAGCAGATGCTTTTGCACCAGCCACGTAATGGCCGCGGCGAGCACCGCCACGAAGACCACGGCGAAGCCCATGCCCAAGGCCACCCCGGTCTCCTTGGAGGTGCCGATGAACGGACAGTTTCCGAGATATTGGGCCAGGACGATGTTGTTGACGAATATCGCCCCGATCACCAGCACGAAGTAATCCATGCCGCTCCTTTTAGGTTAATATTCTATTCCGAGCTCCTCGCAACGCTGACGGATGCGTTCCATTGTCGCCGTCATGAGCGGCGCGCTCACCCGCTGCATCTCCTCGGCCATCTGACGGTACATTTTTCCCTGAAGGGTCACCTGCTTGCGCCAGACCGGAGATTCGTAAATCTCGATGAGCTTTTCTATCTCCTGCGTGGTGAAGTTGCGGTCGTACATGTCGGTGAGCATATCCATGGTCACGTCCATGAGCTGGTTGAACAGTGACTGCACTTCCTTGTTGATGGCTTCTCTGGCCTCCTCGCTCAGGTCGGGATGCGTCCGGCGGATTTTGGCCATGACGCCGTCGATGTTCGGCCCGACAAGCGAAGGAAGGGAATTGGTCACGCCGTTGAGTTCAAGCATGTGGACGATCTTTTCGCGTTTGTCCTTGTCGGTGCCGGAGTCGGTGGCCGCATGAGAGGGAGTCGCGAATACCAGTGCGAGCAGGACCGCCATGGCGGCGGCGAAGTGGGTGCGGGGGTTACGGAGCAAGGCCTTCCTCCTGAAGTCTGTTTTGGATTCGTTGGTCCGCCTGCTGGGCAAAGGCGTTTGCCCAGCCGCGGGCGAGTATCATTCCTTCCTGTGAAATCTCCTGTCGTTTGCCGCGGAGCTTTGTCCAGGTGGGGGACGAGTAGAACTGTAGCAGGACATTCACGTCCCGTTGTGTCAGGTGCGGCAGCCACGCTTCGGCCATCATGTCGGCCAGTTTCGGCAGGGCGCTGTTCAGTTCGGCCTGCATCTCCTGCTGGACGATCTCGGCCACGCGCTCCGCCCTGTCGGGATTGGCCTCGGAGTATCGTTCCTTGGCCATGGCGTGCATTTTGCGCACGATGAGCCGCACGTTGTCCAGTTCGCCCGAGAGTTGCAGGATGCGGATCACGTCCTGCCGGTCAGGCGTGTTGGCGCCGTCGGCATCCACCTCCGCCGCCTGGAGCGGCAGCGGGGCAAGGCAGAGCGCCAGAAAGAGAGCCGTAAAGGCGAAAATCGGTTGTTTCATGCGTGTCCTATCTGACCTGCTTGTTGCACATGCCGCAGGTCTTGCAGTCGTGTTTGGGGCCTTCCACGGCATCCAGCCCGCGAATGCCGCGCTGCCAGTTGGTCAGCGTATTCATGGCCCCCAGTACCAGCCCGAGGCACACGAATGCGCCCGGAGCCTCGATCATGAAGGAAAACGGTTCGAAGCCGCTCCACATGACGTCATTGCCGAAAAGGGTTCCGTAGCCGAAAGTTTCCCGGAGCGCACCAAGAAAGGTCAGGGACGCCGCGAATCCGAGGCCCATGCCGAAGCCGTCGGCTGCGGAATAGAGCACGGTGTTGCGCGATGCGAACGCCTCGGCCCGGCCAAGGATGATGCAGTTGACCACGATCAGCGGCACGAAGATGCCGAGCTGTTGGTAGAGCGGGTAGGCAAAGGCCTGCATGAGCAACTCCACGCAGACCACCAGTGATGCCGCCACCACGATGAAGCAGGCGATGCGCACTTTGTCCGGGATGAAATTCCTGAGCATGGAAACGAAGACGTTGGACATGGTCAGCACAAAGATGACGGCCAGCCCCATGCCGAGGCCGTTGTCCGCGGTCTTGGTCACCGCCAGCGTGGGGCAGAGGCCCAAAACCACCCGGAACGGCGGAAGCTCGTCCCAGAGTCCTTTCGAGAATTCCTGCCAGAGTGTACCCATGCGATTCTCCTAGGAGCCGAAGGCCGCCGGTATCCGGTCCTTGATCTTGTGATAGACCTTGATGGCCTGATTCACCGCACCAACCGTACCCGTGGAGGACACCGTCGCGCCGGAGACCGCGTCTATGTTGCCGCCCGTGGCCTTGAGCGCGAGTCCTTCCAGCGGGTGATGCCTGAACTGTTCGCGGAAGTCGGGTTCGGTGATGCGTGACCCCACGCCCGGCGTCTCCTTCATAGTGGTTACGCCGATCCCGGCCAGCTCTGCGCCGTTGTCGCCGCCGACCTTGAAGCCTACCATGATGCCCAGATCCCCGCCGAAGCCTTTTCCGATGGACTGGAAGGCAACCCCGGTGAGCTGTCCGTTCTTTTTTGCCGGAAACACAAGCACGTCGTCGCCATCGCCTGTCTCTATCCGCTTCCTGTCCCGGACCGGATTATTATCGATGTCCCGGAATATCTGGCTCAGGGCCGGGCCCTGCACGTAGGTAAGCTCCTGTTCCACCACGTAAGGTTCGGTCACATCACGCAGGCTGGCCAGCGTCAGGCCCGAGGCGCCGCAGATGAGCGAAAGGACGAAGACCATGCGGATCATTTCCTTCATGCGGCCGGCCTCCTTGCGCCGAAAGGTTTCGGAGCGATGCGATCCAGCAGCGGCGTGGCGAGCTGGGCCAGTATCAGCGCGAATGGAACGGCGTCCGGATAAACGCCGTAGACCCGTATCAGCATGGTCAGGATGCCCCCGAGAAGACCGAAAAGCAGCATGGGGATCGGTGTGACCGGTGAGGGGGCCGGATCGGTGGCAAGAAAGAATGCGCCGAACATAGTGCCGCCGCCGAGGATGTGGAACAGCGGCGACGCCTGTTCGCCCGGATACGCCCACTGGAAGATGAGGGCTGCGCCTGCCACGCCGAGCAGGTAGCCGAAAGGAATTTCGGGTCGGGCGATGCGCCGGAAGATGAGGTACAGGCCACCGATCAGCACCGCGCCGGTTTGCGCCGCTCCAAGTCCCCCCAACTGGTCGCCCAGCATCATGGATTTGAGGGGGATGTCCGAAACGGCTTCGAGGCCGAAGAATTTGAGTTCATGCAGGGGCGCGCGCAGGGGGGTGTCCAGCATGGTCGTGTAAGCGTCCATATACCCGCCCCAGGAGATGTGGCAGGAGGCCCAGCCCACCAGCGCGGCTCCCAGTGGGTTGCCGCCGTTGCCGCCGAAGATCATCTTGCCGATGGTGATGGTCACCACCGCCCCCATTGTTACCAGCCACCACGGGGCAGAGGCCGGGAGCAGGAAGGCGAAGAACAGCCCTGAGAGGGCGGCCGTGTAGTCATCCACCTGGCTTTCCCGTTTGACGACCCGCCAGCAGATCGCCTCCGTGATGACGGACACCGCACAGGCCAGCGCCATGACGCGCACTGCGGGCATGCCGAAATGCCATGTCGCCATGACTGCCGCAGGCAGCAGGGCGACAAAGGTTTCAAGGGTCATGCCTTTGAATGTTCTTCCGTTGTGCACATGCGGCGGTTCGGCCACAGTGAGCAGAGTGTCCGGCTGGTTGATCATCATGCCGGGGCCTCCAGTATTTCGCATTGTCCCTTCTGAAGGTTGATCTCGTGTTTGGCGTGGCGGATGTACTGAAGCAGCGGGCGTCTGACAGGGCAGAAGTAGCCGCAGATGCCGCACTCGATGCAGGAGAACACTCCGTACGCTTCGCAACGCTCGTAGAGTTTGAACTCGGAAGCACGGCTCACGAGGTCCGGTCGGATGCGTGAGGGGCACCGTCTTGAGCACTCGCCGCAGCCGACGCATGAAGCGTCGCGCGTCGGCGGAAAAAGACCTTCCGGGATGACATGCACCGCACTGGTATTCTTGTCGGTTCCCTGTTCCAGCCGTGATACGGCCGTGCCGGTGAGCAGGCCGCCGAACACGACTCTGTCGCCTTCGGACGCCTTGGTCTGCCCCTCGGCAAGCAGGTGTTCCGCCGGAGTGCCTACGGGAACCATCACGGTACGGTTGCCCATTTGACAGACGGTGTGCGTGAACGGACGTCCGGATTCTGCCATGCGGCCCACGATATACAGGTCTTCGAGCGAAACAATGCACGCTGAGCTTGGGCGTCCTCCCGGAACGGTTTCTTCTCCCGTCACGGAAAGCAGCACCATGGGCGCCATACCGTATGGATGTCTTGCCGGGACAAAGTGCACGGTGCTGTCGGCAAAGGCGAGTACGCGGGTTCCCTTGGCCGCCGCGAGGACCGTCTTTGCGGGGCGGACCACTTTCTTGATGATGTCCAGGCCGTTTTCCAGCGCTTTGCGCTGGTCGTTCATGAGCGGAAAAACCGTATCATGCCCCGGTTCCCGGGGGACGTTGTTGATTATGAGCAGCCGTGACGGGTAGATATGGGCCGTATTCATGCCCATCGTCGCCAGCCAGTCGCGCAGGGCGGAGTCATCGTCAGGGGGGTGAATCCGCTCGGAAACTTCTTTGCCTCCGGTTTCCAGCGTAATTGACTCGTCGTGCACTGATATGATTTTCCCCGCATACGCGGAATGCATGTCCCCAACACCCGAACGCGTGGAACGGGCGATGCGCTGGTCGGCGGCCACCTCATCACCCAGATTCACGAGCGGTTCATGGCACTCCAACACTATGCGAAGCTGGTGCGGTACTCCGATGGTGCCGAGCGGGCCGGCCTCAAGCGTGCCGAGACGAAAATCGTGTCTGTACATATCCCCTGTCCGTCACTGGTTGATATGGCACTGGTAGCAGGCGTCCTCGCCGTACGGGCCTGCTCCGAAGCGTTCATGGCAACCCATGCATCGTTCATGAAAGGCCGCGACGCGGGCCGGAATCGAGTTGGAAACCGGGTCCCTGTGGCAGTCCGAGCATGGGGTGAAGGTGATCATCTCCGGAGAAACGACCTTTCGTGTATGGCAGTAACCGCATTTGCGGTAACCGTTTCTCAGCTTGTCCTCATGGCACTGGGCGCAACGCTCGTGCGCAGCGTTCATGAGTGAAGGCTTTTCCGAACCCTCTGGCCCGTGGCAGTTGGCGCAGCGTTGCGGTTCATCTTCTATTTCCGGACCGTGATGGCAGTCGGTACAGTCGTAAGCGTAGTCATCTATGTGCCCCTGGTGGTCGAAGGGGGAGATGTCCGCCCGGGCATGGTGGCAGCTGGCGCACTGGCGGCGCGGCATCTGCATTTCGCTGTGCTGTTCAAGGTATTCGGGGCTGAATTTGGAAGGGTGGCAGTCCGTGCAGCGCGGGGGATTCGGATCGCTGCCGCTGGTGTGGTGGCAGTCGCCGCAAGCGATATCGTAATCGTCCAGATGCTTCTGATGGGCGAAAAGGACATTGCCGCCCTTCGTCTCAAGAAGGATCTTCACGGGCGGCGATTCGGTCTCCGCCGGAGTGACGTAGCCGACCACCGAGACCGCGAGCAGGATCAGGGCGATAACGGTTATCGGTATATAGCGTTTCCGCAAGTATGTACCCCCGAGTAGAAATTCTTAATACTACTGTGTAGCGAAAATCATGGAGTTCCGTCCACCTCTTTCCCGGATTCATTCGCTTCTTCGCATTATTTCCTGCTTAGAGGAGTCTTTCGGTTACACGAAGAATCTCTGCCATGGGGCACGAAAACCGTCGTAGCGAATGCCTTAATCGGGTGCTTGGTGACATCGCTTTGTCAAAAAAAAGGGGGCAGCCCTTGTGTTGCAACTCGGGGTGCGAAAGGGTGTGAGGGGGGATGTCTCAGCGACGGGAGGAGAAGGCGCCGGTAACGGCCCATGCAGCACAGGATCCCGCGCCCAGCCACCAGAGCGCCTCGGCCAGCTTTACGGATTGGAGCAGGTAGAGCAGTTTTATGAACCATGTCAGGGACAGCTGTGTGGCCAGTGCAATCAGGTCCACTTCGGCGAACCGGGCGAAGTCCATCAGCGTAATCCACTCCCAGCCGTCGCTGCCGAGGCTCATGACTGCCTGCAGCCCAAGAACCAGAAGGCAGGCCGTCCAACTCAATATGCATAGGAATCGAAACATCACGTGAATACTGAACCTTTTTGCCGTCTTGCGCAATTTGTCTTTTCCATAATTGCCCAGCCCGGCTTGAATTGCTAGTGTGAACGCAAAGAGTGAGGGGTAGGTATGCAGCTGGCCGTCGGAGACAGGGCCCTGTTCGAATTTCCGCCCTTGGGCGACAGGTTCGTGGGTGTGGTGACCGAAAGCGACCCGGAAAGCGGGATCGTGGCCTATGTTTCGACGCCTGTCTATGCTGCCGGAAGAATCCTCGCCAATGCCCCCGTCATTGTCCTTTTTGCACGTGAGGGACGCCTGTTGGGCTTTCGGGCCCGTGTAGAAGAGTCGCACTACGGTTCCGGAACAACGGTGCGCCTTCTACCCAAAGGATATCCTGAAGACATGGACGTCCGCAGTGAACCGAGGGCCATGTGCTCTTTCCCGGCCACGCTGACGAACGGAAAGGACGCGCACGCCGGGTTTCTCGTGGATATGAGCACCTCGGCGGCACGCATGCGCCTGAATCCTGATGAAGAGATTCCCGAAGTGGGCGCTCATGCCGTGCTTCGCTTCCGGGTCTTCGGTGCCGGGGACGAGTACGAAGTGTCGTGCAGTGTCTACCGGTGCTTCGTAAAGGAGGACGTGCCCCACGCCGTCCTGAAGTTCGACGACCCGGCAGAGGACTTCCGCCGGGCCGTCGCCGAGTATATCGAGTATCAGCGCCAGGCTGGCGCCCTCAATCCTATTTGAACTGCTTTGCGTGGGCTGCGGCAGAGACACCCGCCACACAGCCTTCACCAACGGCCTTGGCCATCTGCAGCGGGGGACCGGTGATGTCCCCGGCAGCGAAGATGCCCTTGACGTTCGTGCGCTGCTTGCGGTCCACGTCCACGTAACGCATGGATTCGTCCATGGTCAGGCCGAGGCTTGCCGCCAGTTCGAGTACGCCTTTGGCACCAAGCTCGATGAACACCCCGGCGCAATCGAGCTTTTCGCCATCGTCGAGGGTCACGCCCGTAACGGCATGTTCGCCTTCAATCTTCTCGATGGAACGGCCCTCGTGCATGATGACGCCGGCATCCACGAGCCGCAGCCGCAGTTTGTCGCTCACGTCAAGCTCGTTGCAGATCAGATGGGTCTCCGATGCGTGATGGCTGAGGGTCACGGCCCCGCCGGCCGCGGCGCTGCGGCAGCCGGCCACCACTACGACTTCGTTCTTGAAAAAGCCTGCGTCGCAGTCCGCGCAGTAGCTCACGCCCTTTCCGAGCAGTTCCTTTTCGCCCGGAACTCCAAGTTTGTTGCGCGTGGTGCCGGTGGCGATGATCAGCGATTTGGCCTCGATGATCTCGCCGCTTTCGGTTTCCATGACGATCAGGTCGCCGTTCTTTTCGACCTTCAGGACGTCTTCGTCGAAGAATTCAGCGCCAAAGGCCTGAGCCTGTTCGCGTCCGGTGCGCAGGATTTCCTCGCCCGAGACCTTGAACATGCAGCAGTAGTTTTCCACGTGTGCCCAGAAAAGGCTGCTGTCGGCGATGCGGCCCAGCAGCAGGGTGGATGCTTTCTTGCGGGATGCGTGGATTGCGGCCTGGATCCCTCCGGGACCGGAGCCGAGAATGACCACGTCGTATTGTCTGGCGAGTTCGCTCATGTACTACTCCTTTTGTGTTGTCGGGAACGCTCAGCAGTCTACCACTTCGCCCATTTTTGGCAACAGGTGACAGGTCAGCCCTTTGTGACGAAGGGAACGGAAAGCATACCCGGAAGACGGGAGTAGCGGACGTTGCGCAGAATGTTCAGTCCGATGGTCATGCCGTCGTGTCCGTCGTCGGGCTGGGCCTTGTAGGTGGCGAAGAGGTAGTCCCACCACGGTACGCAGAAGCCGTAGTTGCGGTTGGCTTCCCGCATGTCCGTGGAGTGGTGCACGCGGTGCATGTCGGGTGTCACCAGAATCGAGCGCAATACCGTATCCAGCCGCAGGGGCAGCCTGAGATTGGCGTGATTGAAAAGTGAGCAGGCGTTGAGAATGACCTCGAAGGCCACCACGGCGGCGAAAGGCGCTCCGAGCATCGCCACCAGCGCGCATTTCAGAAGCATTGAAGCGGCAATCTCGATGGGGTGGAACCGCACGCCGGTGCTCGTATCAATGTCGAGGTCCGCGTGGTGCATTCGGTGTATGCGCCAGAGCGGCCGGATGCGGTGAAAGGCCACGTGCTGCCAGTAGATGGCGAGATCCAGCACAATCAGCGAAACTGCGAAGGATATCCAGTATGATGGCTGAAGCTGATTCAGCAGCCCCCAGCCGCGATCGGTGGCAACGATGGCGGTGGTGGCCGGAAGGACCGGAAACAGCAGGCGCACCAGCCCGGCGGACAGGACCGATATGCCGATGTTGTTGGCGAAGGTGGCAAATTTCGGCTTGCGGGGCGCGCGCCGGGGCCAGATGGTTTCCGCCGCCAGCATAATGAGCAGGACGGCGAGGAATGATCCGGACCGGAGCAGTGCCTCGGTGCCCATGTGGCCCCCTAGACGTCCTTGGCGGAGTTGGAGATGCCGCGGGGATCCCCGAGCTGGCCGATGACCGGCGTCCACGGCTTGCCGTAAACCCTTTGGAAAAGCTTGGCCGCTTCCGGGAAGTCGTTGCACATCTTGAGGGCGATGGCGACATTTTTGCCCGCGTCCTCCTTGTGCCCCATGAAGTAATAGGCCTTGGCCATGTTGAAGTAGATGTTTTCGTCGTTCGGCGTCAGTTCCAGTGCCTGCTTGTAGGCATGCAGGGCACCGGGATAATCGCCCTGCCGTCGCAGGCGTACGCCGAGGCTGTTGTACGGGTTCGGGGTTTCCGAGTCGTATTTGAGAATCTCGATGAAGATGGCCTTTGTCTCTTCCAGCTTGTCGAACTGGGCGTAAACATCGGCGGCCTTTTGCAGATAGTGCTTGGTGGCCTCGTCGTCGCCCTTGCCCTTGTAGGCATCGGCCAGCCCCTTGTAGGCCTCGCCGAAGAGATCGTTGATCTTGACCGCCTTCTTGAAGGAGACGATGGCCTTGCCGTACTTGTGCTGCACAAGGAAGTTGCAGCCCATGTCGTAGTACCGCTGGGCCTCGTCCTGATAGGAGATGAGCTCCTCGAAGGCTTCGATGGCTTCGTCGAATTCGCCCCGGCTGACCATCTCCTTGGCTTCCTGCAGCTCCAGTTCCTCGATTTCCGGGTAGTCGTCGAGCTGTCTGGCAAGCACGAGATAGCGTTCCATGGTGGCGATGGAGTAGGGGCGCAAGACGTACCCTGTGCAGCCCGCGGCAATGGCGTCGAGCACGTGGTCCTTGCGGTTCTCCAGCGTTACCATGATCACCGGGGGCGGATTGTGCGTGTTTTTACGGACGATCTGACAGAACTTCACGCCCTGCATGTCGGTCAGGGTGGAGTCGCACAGGATGAGGTCCACGCCGTTCTGGGCGATGTAGTCCACGGCCTCTGTGCCCGAGGAAAACGTCTTGACGTATTCGGGAGCGAAATTCTTGATGGTTTCCGTGTCGCGCCGTGCGTGTACCTCCACGTCCGTCACCACGACGACGTGCCGGAAAGCCTTGTATGCCTTGCTGCCGAGTTTGTTCATTCGTGCGCCTTTGGAATTGGTTGGGGCTAACCAAATACCAGAATAGACGGAAGCGTCGGTAATCGCAAGGAGGTTAGGCCCTTCTTTTCCTCATGGCGTGGCTCGTTACGGAGTCGCGAAGCGTTTTGAATTCGGTCGTTTCCGGCAGATGGGCAAAGATGCGGTCCAGCAGTCCGTCGTCCAGAACCCGGCCGCAGGAGTAGGGATGGTTCAGGTCGTAAATCCAGCCAGCGAGAAGGATGAGAAAGTCGTTGGTCCAGCGGATGAGTTCGTAGTCGCCCAGCCTGCCGGAGAGAATCTGCTCGAACAGTTCCGGGGTGAACCTGTCAGGATCGGGGGTGGCTCCGTGCATCACGACTGGATTGTCGCCGCCCTGATCGCAGTGGTCGAGGATCACCGGCAGGATATCCAGCTTGTCTGCGTCGCGAACCACCGAAAGTGCCGTGCGGATGGCGGGAGTGGTCTTTTCGGGAATGGCCCGGACGTTGTGCAGGGCCACTGCGCCGATCGTCAGCCGCCGGATAGGCTCGGGAACGCCGTCGAGTAGCCCGTGGTTCTTGATGGCCCTGATACTCAGGCGGGCGTGGTTTGCGGATTCCGCATCGCGGAACGTGCCGTAGTCGCGGTATTGGATGAATCGTCCGGCGTCGTGATAGACCGCCGCGAGGAGCGCGGCTTCACGCATGGGGGAGGGAATGTCCTCGGCATCCGTGATTTTTCGGGCATTTTCGACCACACGCATGGTGTGATCGTGCTTAAGGATCACGTTTTCATCCCCTTCCCTTAAGAAAGGGGCGGTGAAGGCATTGAAGCGGGACAGGTGCTCCCGCAACCGGATTGTTGTCATTTGAGCGAGCGCATTTTGATTTTGTATTCGGCCTCGTTGATTTCTCCGGCTTCGTACTGGCGGTCCAGTTCCTCGATTTCCCTGCGTGTCTCCTCTTCGGCCTCGCGGTCCAGCTCGTGGTCGCGAAAGATTCCCTTGGGACCGAACAGGACGCGCACAAAGAGCAGGATCAGGCCCATGAGCGCGATGACGAAGGCCAGCCTGGCCAGATTGGGAAGCAGCGTCTGTCCGTAGCCGGGGCCAAAGGGCCACAGGCGCCATTCGGGGTTGCTGAAGAACTCCTGAAGGCCGGTCAGAAAAAGCAGGTGGTCGGGCATGATTCGGTTCTCCCTGAAAAGTGCTGGTCGGTTGGGAGAATGCTTACTTCTTCCGCGATGATCGTGCAAGGGGATGGATTACGGAATCCACAGGGGGTTGAAGATTGCCGCGCTTGATCTTATCGTGTATGAGAGCGCAATCCATTTTGGAGAGGTTTATGCGCATACTCATTGTGGAAGACGAATACACGAGCCGCAAGCTTCTGACCTCGCTTCTCTCGGATTACGGGAAGTGCGACACGGCTTCCGACGGCAAGAGCGGAGTGGAAGCCTTCGAGAAGGCCCTTGCCGAAGGGAACCCTTATGGGCTTGTGTGTCTGGATATCATGATGCCCGTCATGGACGGACACGAAGCGCTGAAGGCCATACGCGACGTCGAGGCAAGGCACGGCGTTCGGGCCCAGAGCGAAGTGAAGGTCATCATGGTAACGGCCATCAACGACCCTGTTACGGTGGTCAAGGCCTACTATCAGGGCGGCGCTGCCGCCTACATCCCCAAGCCGGTGGAGATAGATTCGCTCCTCTCCGTGCTGAGGGATCTGGAAATAATAAAGTAAGGATTACTCATGTCCCTGAAAAGAATACTCGCAGCCGCAGCCGCGGTGCTGGCTCTTCCCACACCCGCCGCGGCGGCTGTTCCCGGTTTTGCCGGTATGCACGTGGTGGACCTGATCCTTCTCGGCTTTCTCGTTTTTCTCCTGATTCGCGTCTTCAAGCGTCGTTTCGGCGGCGGTCAGGATCAGCGCCGCGGACCTCAGGACGGAAATCCTCCTGAGAGCAATTCGGAGCAGGAGAAGGATGCCTCCGCACCGCGCGACCGCTATGACGTGGCCAGAGCCACGTGGGACATGCTCTCTTCGGACTCCGAACAGCCGCAGCAACCGGCACGGCCGAAGGCAAACACTTCGGGAACGGACTTCGAACCCGCCGAGTTCATCGAAGGGGCTAAGCTCTTCTTTACTCGCCTTCAGCAGGCGCGAGACGCCGGAACGCTGGACGAGCTTCGCGATTTTCTGGCCCCTTCCTTATATGAGGAACTCAAGCAGGAAGCCGCTGGCGGCGACACCGCCCGCACCGAGGTGATGCTGGTCGAAGCGCGACTCGCCGACCGCAGGACCGAGGACGGCAAAACCGTGGTCTCCGTGCTTTTCGACGCCACCCTGCGACGCGGGGCATCAGGCGAGACGCCATACAATTATCGTGGCGTCTGGGAATTCTCCCGTACCGAGGGCGATACTGACGCCCTGTGGATGCTGGAGAAGATGGACAGGGTCGATCACTAGGCCCTTTTTTACCGCTTAAAAAGCATACCCGGAGGGTATATAATTGTCCGCCAAGGATTTTGAGCTGAACCAGCCCCTTGAGGCGTTGGTTGCCGAGGCCGAACGACGTTTCGGCGGCATCGTATATGAAGAGGTGAGCATTGCGGGCGTGACATTGCAGATCCCGCAGATAAAGGACATGCCCCGGTATCTTGATCGTCTGGTGGGCAAGACCCGCCCCGGCGATTCGGTAGAGTTGCCGCTTTGGGCCAAGATGTGGCCGTCCTGCCTGATGCTTGGCATGTTCATGGCCCGCTGTCCTCTCCCGGAAGGAGCTCGCGTGCTTGAGGTCGGCGCAGGCGTTGGCGTTTCCGGACTGGTGGCCGCCAGCCGAGGCCTGAAGGTCACGGTTTCCGACGTCGAACCGGACGCCTTGCTGTTCAGCCGCATCGGCGTGCTCAAGAACGGGTTGGAAGCGAATGTCGAGGTCGTGGACTGCGACTTTACCAAGGCCGAACTGCCTAACCGCTTTGACATGATTATCGGCTGTGAAATCCTGTATCAGGACCATGTTTACGAGCCGTTGCATGCATTTCTTGAACGTCATCTGGCGGAAACTCCGGAAGCGGAGATCGTCATTGCGCTCGACAGCGTCCGCAAGGGACAGGGCTTTTTCAGGCGCGCCGAGGGCCGCTACCGCATGATGAAGCAGGAGTTCCCTTATAAGGATGAAGAAACCGGGCAGGAGAGGGCTTCTGTGCTCTACAGGTTGAGGAGGACTTCCTGATGATTCGGCTCAAGGATTGTTTCAAGACATATACCAAGGATCAGGACAAGGCCGCTTCCCCTCAGGAAACCGTCAGCCGCGTCAGAGCCTGTCTGGCCGAGACCTGTGAAGGCGTTCTGGCAGAGACGGATCGTGTGGACACTGGTCGCCTCGGCATTCCGGTTTTCGTCAGCAAATGCGGCCCCAAGGCTGCCGAAGTCATGCCCACCCGCAAGCAAATGGGAAAGGGTGCCTCGCCAGAGCAGGCCGAAGCCTCCGCGCTCATGGAGCTGGTGGAGCGGTTCAGCTATTTTACCTTTTGGAGCAACGAAGAAAATTTCGAAAAGCTGACATGGTCCGAAGCCGCCGCAAAGTGGCCGGAAAGCATCATGCCGGTTTCCGAAGTGCTTCAGTCCGTCGGCGAAGAGGGCATGAGCGAAGAAGACGCTGTGCGGATTCTGGACCTCATCAGCTGGCGTTTTCATCCAGCACATGACGTGGCCTCAGGCAAGGACGTGCGTGTCCCCCTCGATTGGTTTAAAAAGCTCAATGAATTCAACGGCTCTTCCGCAGGAAATACGTTTGAGGAATCCATCCTTCAGGGAGCGTGCGAGTTGGTGGAGCGCCATGTCTGCGCCGTGGTGGACCGAACCTCTCCGGAACTGCCAACCATCGATCCGGCAACGTCCGACGATCCGGTTCTGGAGCGGCTTTGCAAGTGCTTCGCCGACAACGGCGTGAAGCTGATTCTCAAGGATTTCACGCTGGGATTCCCGGTGCCCACGGTGGGTGCCCTTGCATGGGACCCTTCCACTTTCCCCGGCTTGAGCGAGATCGTCTATACTGCCGGAACTTCGGCCACGCCGGAAAAGGCAGCAGTGCGCGCCGTGACCGAGATCGCCCAGCTCGCTGGCGACTTTGAAACCAGCCGCGTTTACGAGGCCTCCGGGCTGCCGAAGTATACCGACCCAGAACAGACCGAGTGGCTTCAGGCCGGACCGGTCTGCAGGCTGGATGCGCTGCCTGAGGTCGAGGACGAGAACATTCGCACTGAGCTGGCTTCCCTTGCCGACGGGCTGCGCGACATGGGGTACACCCTGTATTCTGTGGACACCACGCACCCGGAACTCGGCGTGACCGCCAACTACAACTTCGTTCCAGGATTCCTGTTCCGCGAGCGCACGCCCCATGCCAGCCTCGGCATGTTCGTGGGCCGGGCACTGGCCGAAGATGCACCGTTCGACGAGGCCCTCGAAGGGCTTGACGTTCTGGCTCAGGTGTATCCCGACGCCCACTTTGTTCCGTTCTTCCAGGGTATGCTGGCCCTGCGCATGGATGACATCATGTACGCCGCCGACCGCTTTGCCGATGCCGAACCGCTGCAGCCCGCACGGGAAGAGGCCGCGCTTTGCGCCTTCTACCAGGCGTACGCCCTGACGCTGGCCGAGGACTGGGCCGATGCCGTGCCGCATCTGGACAGGGCCATCGGCTACGATGCGGACGTGAAGGAGTTCTTCAACCTGCGCGGCGTGTGCCGGTTCCGCATGGGAGAATATAATTCCGCATCCGAGGATTTTCAGGCCTCGTTGGATATCGACTCCGGCAATCCCGAAGATCTCGCGAACCTTGGCCTTTGTCATAAGTTCATGGGCAACGCATCGGAAGCGCTGGACTATCTCGACGTGGCGCTTTCCATGAATCCGGGGCTTGAATGGGCGCGTCCCCATCACGAGGAACTCCTTGCCTCGCAAGGATAAATTTCTTCGCTGAGAGACAGGGGAAAACACGGCGACATGGTTGACAAAAGACGAGTTCTGACATTATAGACTTTGTCAGACTTCGCGACACACGCAACGAGTCACCGAACAGCGGATCGCTGTTTATTGATAATGATAGGCTCCGGAACAAAATCCGGAAACATGTAAGCAAATCATCCTTACTAGGAGGAAACCATGGCTGTTGTCGAATTCCAGGGTAAGACTTTCGAAGTTGATGAAGACGGCTTCCTGCAGCGTTTTGAAGACTGGACCCCTGAATGGGTGGACTACGTCAAAGACACTGAAGGCATCAAGGAACTCACCGAAGACCACCAGAAGGTCATCGACTTCCTGCAGGACTACTACAAGAAGAACGGCATCGCTCCGATGGTCCGCATCCTTTCCAAGGTCACCGGCTTCAAGCTGAAGCAGATCTACGAACTGTTTCCCTCCGGACCGGGCAAGGGAGCCTGTAAGATGGCTGGTCTGCCCAAGCCCACCGGCTGCGTCTAGTTCTTCGACGCATTCAAGTGGATATCAAGGCGGGAACCGAAAGGTTCCCGCCTTTTTTATGTGCTCCAGCCAGTGCATTCTCAGCGCCTCCATGCCCGCCAGTCTTGCATAGCACCTACCCGCCCCAGCACGAATCCATGTAGCCTCTTGTGACCCCGCGTGCTCGCCTGCACTTTGCAGTGCGGTTTCCTCTAAAGCCATTGCCCGCTCGATATTGTGGAAACCGGACTCGGCAGAAGGTGTATGTGAAAAATCGGACTTTTCCCCCTGATTCATATGCAAACCGGAAAGAATCGTTCCACTTCCCGATTTGACTTACAGTCTTACTGTTCCTGAAGGATGCGCTGTAAATACAGTGCGTTGCGATTTGATTGGGATTTTTGATCCCTTCTCCCATATCCGCTCAGGCATTGCTCTGTGTTGTTGCAGTTCACGAGGCCAAGCGGGTTTGAGGCGTCACATGTTCACTATTTTGGACTGATTGAGAGCGTGTCCGGAAAAACGGACATGGCGGTCCGGGATGCCGTATGGAGTGATTTCCTGTCATTAAGGGTCTTTGTTTGAAAACGGGGCCCTTGTTGGGTGTCTTGTTTTTCGGACTCTTCTGCAAATCGTCGCGGGGATGACTTTTGCTTGCGCGATATTTCACATGCCGCCTTCCTTGTATCAAAGGATGAATGAACCCACGCATATCCCCGGCATCGTGGAACTCTGAATTATCAGTGAAATTTTTCCATTCGAGAATGCTTCCTATGGCACGTTCCGTGCTAAATAGGGATTGGTTTGATTGATCAATCAAGGTGCGGCCGAAAGGGTCGCCATATTTCTGCCGGTGCGCTGCGGCGCACTGGAAATCGAAACCGAACAGGCCGGGGGGCCACCGTCGCGGGGCCATAGGCGACGGGACTCTCATTTGTAAACCATGAGTATGCACCAAGGAGGTCGAGGGCAGCAGGAGAACTCAGGACACAGTTCCAACACCGGTATTTTCTGAGTCGGTAACGACTCGCAGTATGAGGAAATTACTTCAGAAGAGGTTTTGATCCGTTGAAGAACAGATATATCCCGATAACAATAATCGTCGCCGTTCTTTGTGCCACCGCGCTGGTCGGCTACCTGACGCCTTCAGGCGAGCAGGAAGTGCCGCCTCGTGTGATTCTGGACAATGCGGGCGGCAGGGTGATCTTCACCCATGCGGCTCATACCGAGGACTACGGCTTCGCCTGTGTCGACTGTCACCACGACGGCATCGGTCAGGAGAAGTTCATTTCCTGTGGCAGCTGTCACCCCGCTGCATTCGATGAAACCTTCCGCGCCGAGCACCAGAATAATTTCGAAAGCGAAGATGCCTGTCTGCGCTGTCACTACGACACGCCGCAGGAAGAGCTCGCGGAAGACAATCGTCCCGATACCGAATTCATCCCCACCCGTGCCGACGCTTTCCACGCCCAGTGCATGAACTGTCATGAAGACATGGGTGCGGGGCCCTACGGCGACGACACCTGTTACGACTGTCATGCGAGGTAGCCCCGATGCTTAAGATTCACTACTCACTCGAATCCGAACTTCAGCACGGCATTTCCGACATCGAAGCGCCCTCGGAGCTCAACATCCAAGTGCGCAACCTCGTGCTGAAGACCAAGAAAGGCAAGCAGGTGGCCCGCGGCGAAATGATCGCCGAGCACCCGTCCAAGTTCGGCGGCGCCTATCACGCGGCCGCATCCGGCAAGGTCATGAAGGTCAACTACTACCACATGACCATCAAGTGTGACGGCGGAGAAGACGCGGTTGAGCCCGTTGACGTGAGCTCCATGGAGCCCGGCAAGGATCTGCTTCGTGCTTTGCAGGATCTGGGAATTGGCGTGTCCGCGCTGGCACCGGTCAAGACGCTGGTGATCAACGGACTCAACCCGGAGCCCGGCATCTCCGTGACCGAACAGCTTCTCAAGGATGAAAAGGAAACCGTCGAAGCCGGACTCGAAATGGTTCGCCGTTTCATGACTCCGGAAAAGACGGTGCTGGCCGTTGCCGGCGGTGCCTCCTACGAGCTGTCCGGATCGTCGGTCCATACCGTCAAGCCGAAGTACCCCAACTGTCTTGACGCCCTCGTGGTCAAGTCCGTCACCGGCAAGGAACTGCCTTCCGACACCAAGGTGCTCAGCGTGATGGACCTGTACGAGATCGGCACCGTGGTGCGCACCGGGATGCCGCTGACTCACACCGTCATGACCGTGGCCGGACGCAACTACCGCGTGCCCCTTGGAACGCCCATCCGTCATCTGATGGATTCGCTGAACATGAACGTGACCACCGGCGACACTGTCGTGCTGGGCGGTCCGTTCCGCGGCGACGCGGTGTACAGCCTCGACGAAGGCGTGAAAAAGGGCGACCACGGCTTGTTCTCCATCGCATCGTCCACGTTCCCGGCCATTCAGGACGCAGCCTGCATCAACTGCGGTGAGTGCGTTCTCAAGTGTCCGGCACGGATTCAGGCCCACCTGATCAGTCGCTATGCGGAGTACGAGATGTTCGAAATGGCCGAAAAGCACGGCTTGAACAACTGCTTCGAGTGCGGACTGTGCGGCTTCAACTGCATCTCCCGCAGACCGCTGCTGCAGTACATCCGCTTCGCCAAGGCGCAGCTCAGGGCGAGCCGCCAGAGCGAGCAGGGCTAGAGTCCCGGGTCTTCCGGCAATTTAGACAAATATCGAGAGCGAAGGACTACTGAATATGACTCCTCCCGTTATAAAGGCAATGTCCGACATCGCCGTGCGGCTTACGGTCTCCCCGCCGCCGCACTGGCGCAGCGGGCGCACCATCCAGGGCATGATGCAGGCGCATCTGCTGGCGCTCGTTCCGGCAATGGTCATGTCCGTGTACATGTTCGGCCTGCAGGCCGCCGCCGCAATAGGGCTGGCCGGTTCCGTGGCCGTGGGCACCGAGGCCCTGTGCCTCAAGCTCCAGAACCGCGACATCGACGTGGACAACTTCTCCGCACTGTACGCAGGCGTACTGTTCGCGTTTCTGTTGCCCGCCACCGCGCCCTGGTGGCTGGTGGTACTCGGTTCCGCCATCACCATCGTGCTTGGCCGCACCGTTTTCGGCGGCTTCGGCTCCAACCCGATCTGTGCGCCGCTGGTGGCCTGGGCGTTCTGTAGACTGTCCTGGCCCGCAGCCATGGACATTGACCTGAACCTGTCCCACTTCCTGATCAACTATGCGCCCGACCAGCTCATGCACTTCGGTGTGGAGAGCCTCTGGCAGTTCGACTACATGAATCTGTTCCTCGGCAAGCAGCTCGGCGGACTGGGAGCCTCGCAGGTCGTGGCGCTTCTGGCCGGCGGCATCTACCTTATCGCCGCCGGATGGATTCGACTGTTCATTCCCGTTGCATTCCTCGTGGGCGTGGCCGCCACCGCCGGCGTCTTCTGGATGATCAACCCCGAAGTCTACGCCGACCCGCTGTTCCATCTGCTGACCGGAAGCACCATGCTCGGCGCATTCTTCCTCGCACCGGACGTCTCTTCCAGCCCGGTGGGCAGGATGCCGCAGATTCTCTTCGGCCTCATCGCCGGAGCCATGGTCATCGTCATCCGCGTTTACGGCATCTACCCGGACGGTGTCCCGTTCGCGGTCATGATCGCCAACCTGCTCAGCCCGCTGCTGGACAGGGTTCGCCCCAAACCTTTCGGAGGCAGATAAGACATGCGTGAAATACTTCATATGCTCGTCGTCCTGTCCCTGATCTGCGCCACGTCCGGCGCGGTTCTGGTGAACCTGAAGAAGGCGACCAAGCCCCAGATCGAACAGCAGGTGCTGACCTACGTGCAGGGCCCCGCGCTCCTGTCCGTGCTCGACGACCGCGACAACGACCCCATCGCCGACCGCAAGAACGTGGGCGACGTGACCGTGTTCCCGGCCAAGAAGGACGGCAAGCTCGTGGGTGTGGCCCTCGAAGCCTTTGCTCCCGGCTACTCCGGAGATATCGGCGTCATGGTCGGTTTCAGCGTGGAACAGGACGAACTGCTCGGCATCGGCATCACCACCCAGACCGAAACACCCGGCCTCGGAACCCGCATCATGAAGCCTTCCTTCACCAAGCAGTTCCAGGGCCACGGCCTTGAGAGCATGGAGCTTGCCTCCAAGGACGGCGACATCGACGGCATTTCCGGTGCCACCTATTCCGCTGCCGGTACGGTGGATGCGGTGCGCAAGGCCATCGAGGTCTATGAAGGCATCAAGCCCGAAATCCTCAAGATCTGGCAGACTTCCTAGGAGGGAGCACCATGAGCAATATAACCAAGGAATTCGTCAAGGGCCTGTGGGCCGAGCTGCCGCCGTTCCGGGTGCTCCTCGGACTGTGCCCCGTGCTGGCTGTCACCGCTACCGCGGAGAACGGCTTCGGCATGGGCATGGCGGTCATCTTCGTGCTGGTCATGTCCAACCTGATCATCTCCAGCATCAGGAAGATCATTCCGGGCAAGGTCCGCATCGCCTGCTTCATCGTCGTCACCGCCTCGCTGGTTGTCACGGTAGAGCTGCTCATGCAGGCGTATGCCTACCCGCTGTATCAGAAGCTCGGCATCTTCGTGCCGCTGATCGTCGTGAACTGTCTGATTCTTGGGCGCGCGGAAGCCTTCGCCTCCAAGAACCCCGTGCTGCCGTCCATCGCGGACGCGCTCGGCATGGGCATCGGGTTCATGGCCTCGCTGACCTTCCTCGGCGCGCTGCGCGAGGTGCTCGGCAGCGGCACGGTGTTCGGCGTTCCCGTCATGTGGGAGAGCTTCGAGCCCGCGTCCTTCATGGTCAAGGCGCCCGGCGCGTTTGTCGGGCTGGGCATGATTCTGGCGGGCATGAACGTCCTGAACCGCTACCTCAGCCGCAAGAAGGGCGAGAGCGAGCCGGTTTCCCAGAACTCCACCTGCGCCTCCTGCGGGGCGTGCAACTCCTGCAAGTAGGGGAGGGCCAGTAAACCATGGAATACTTCCTGCTTTTCATATCCGCGATATTCATCAACAACATCGTCCTGGTCCAGTACCTCGGCGCGTGCCCCTTCATGGGCACCTCCAAGTCCACGGACGTGGCACTGGGCATGGGTGGCGCGGTCATCTTCGTCACCCTGATGGCCACCGCCATCACCTGGCCCATTCACCAGTACATACTCATTCCCTTCGGCATCGAGTACCTGCAGACCATCGCATTCATTCTGGTCATCGCGTCGCTGGTGCAGTTCGTGGAAATGTTCCTGAAAAAGGTCATTCCGCCGCTTTACAAATCGCTGGGCCTGTTCCTGCCGCTGATCACCACCAACTGCGCCGTCATGGGCGTGGCCATCATGGTGCAGCGCAACGGATACTCCTTCTTCAAGTCCATGATGTACGGACTTGCGTCCGGAATCGGCTTCCTGATCGCACTGGTCATCATTTCCGCCATCCGCGAACGGCTGGACATCTCTCCGGTGCCCGCCGTGTTCCGTGGCGTTCCCATCGCCCTGATCATGGCAGGCGTCATGTCCATGATCTTCTTCGCGTTCCAGGGAATGGCGGCCTAACCGCGCAAGTCAAGGAGACACTTACGATATGGTAACATCATCCATTCTGGTTCTGTTTCTACTGGGCCTGACAGCCGCAGCCGTCCTCGCCGTGGCATCCCGCGTGCTCCACGTGAAAGAGGACCCGCGCATCGCCCAGGTTGACAACTGCTTCCCCGGCGCCAACTGCGGCGGTTGCGGATACCCCGGTTGTTCGGCTGCTGCCGCGGCCATCGTCAAGGGCGAGGCCGGACCTGAAATCTGCGTGGCGGGCGGCCCCGAGATTGCTGAAAACATTGCAGCCATCATGGGCACCGAGGTCGGCTTCAAGGAGCCCAAGGTCGCCCAGAACATCTGCACAGGCGGTTCCCGCGCCGAGCTCCTTTTCGATTACGAGGGAGTCGAGGACTGCCGGGCCGAGGCACTGCTTTACGGCGGCGAGAAATCCTGCGGCCTTGGCTGCATCGGCATGGCCTCCTGCGTGAAGGTTTGCGGCTTCGACGCCATCCGCCTGAACGACGACGGTCTGCCCGTGGTGGACATGAACGCTTGCCGCTCCTGCGGCAAATGCGCCGAAGTCTGTCCCACCGGAGCCATCCGCGTTTCCGGCCTGACCATGGACCTGCTGCACCTCAACAAGACCGACGACTGCCTCGCACCCTGCATGCAGAAGTGCCCGGCGCAGATCGACGTCCGCACCTACGTGCAGCAGATGAAGATGGGCGACATGCGCGGCGCGCTGACTACCATGAAGGAGCGCAACCCGCTTCCGCTGGCCGTCGGCCGCCTGTGCCCCGCACCGTGCGAGACCATCTGCCGCCGCAACATCGCGGACGAGGGCGTGGCCATCCACACCCTGCACCGCTTCGTGGCGGATTGGGAGATGAACGCCGGTTCCCGCGTGCAGCTGGACTGCAACCCCCGCAGCGGGCACCGCATCGCCATCATCGGCGGCGGCCCCGCCGGTCTGTCCTGCGCCTACTTCCTGCGCCGTATCGGCCACGAGCCGGTGATCTTCGAAAAGCGCGAAGAGCTCGGCGGCATGATGAAGGGCGTCATCCCGGAATACCGTCTGCCCTCCAAGGTTGTTGACTGGGAAATCCAGTCCATCCTCGACCTCGGCGTTGACCTGCGCACCGGCCTTGAATTCGGCAAGGACGTGACCCTTGAGAGCCTTGAGCAGGAAGGATTCGAAGCCGTGTTCATGGCAACCGGTGCTTGGAAGGTGCCGGGACTGGGCGTGGAAAACGACGATGCCGAAGGCGTGGTGGACGCAGTGTCCTTCCTCGACGGCATCGGAGGCACTTACGGCGACATGCAGGGCCGTCGGATCGTCGTGGTTGGTGACACCAACACCGCCATGGACGTTGCCCGCAGCGCGGCTCGTCTTGGCGCCGATGTCACCGGCCTCGTGTCCTGCATTCAGCGCAAGATGTCCGCCAACAAGAACGAAGTAAAGCGTGCCGCTGAGCTGGGTACCGACCTCAAGTTCCTCACCGCCCCTGTGCGCGTGCTGGCAGAGGACGGCAAGGTAACCGGCGTGGAATATCAGGAACTGCAGTACGACGATCCCAAGAAGGCCACCGGCAAGCCCAAGCCCGTCGAGGGCACCGAGGCAACGGTGCAGGCCGACATGGTCGTGGTCGCCACCGACCGCGTGGTGGACGCCGGTCCGCTCAAGACCGAAAGCGGCGAACCGCTCTTCGACATGGACAAGAAGACCGGCGGCATCAAGGCCGACAAGACCACTCTGCAAACCAGTCTTCCGCACGTGTTCGCGGGCGGCGAGGCCCACACCGGCCGCAACATCCTGATTCAGGCGGTTGCCGACGGACGTCGTGCCGCTCGCGGCATCCACTACTATATTACGGAAGGGGAAATCCCCGAGCCGAAGAACCCGCAGCTCCGCGTCATCCCGGAAACCATCCTCAAGAACATGGATGTGACTTACACCATCCCGCGCATCGAAGTGCCCGAAATCGGAATCGAGGAGCGGAAGTCCACATTCAAGGAAGAGGTCAAGGGTTCCATCGGATTCGACGCGGCCCGCAAGGAAAGCAGCCGCTGCCTGCGCTGCGGCCTGACCTGCTACGACTCGGAGGCCGGTGCCGAATACGCCGGTGACCCCGACGTCAAGAAATTCAGCGAATCGGGCAAGGAGTAAGATCATGCAGAACAAGCGATTCACAAGAAGAGCCTTCATGCGTTCGCTCGGCATCGTCGGGCTTGGTGCGGCCCTCACTCCCGCACCCGTCGCGGCAGCCGTTCGCATGACTGACTCCCGCAAGCTGTCCGACAACCGCTTCGAGGTCTGCGAAACCCGCTTCCTCATGGGTACCTTCGTGGCGATCACGGCTCTTCACGAGTCCCGCGACGCCGCCAAGGAAGCCACGGCCCGCGCCTTTGGCGAGATCGAACGGCTCTCCGCCATCTTCGACCGCCACAAGGGCGACACCCCTGTCTCCGTGCTCAACGCCACCGGCCGTCTGTCCGACGTCGCTCCCGAGCTGCGTTCGGTCATGGAAAAGGCCGTGATCTTCAACCGTCGTTCCGGCGGCGCCTTTGACTCCACCGTTCTTCCGCTGGTGGAGATGCTCAAGGGCCACGCCGATGCCGACGGCAGGATCGACCTGTCCGAAAAGGATATGAAGGACGCGCTGGGCCTCGTCGATACCGAAGCCGTGCGCATCTCCGACAACGGAATCCGTTTCGACAAGCAGGGCATGGGCGTGACGCTCGACGGCATCGGCAAGGGCTACATCGTGGACCGCGCCTCCGACGTGCTGGCCGCCAACGGCGTTGTCGATCACCTCGTGAACGCGGGCGGCGACATCCGCGCCCGGGGCGAACGCGCTCCCGGAAAGGCGTGGAAGATCGCCATCGAAGATCCCGCGGGCAAGGGCGGATACCCCTCCGTCATCCATCTGCGCGACGCAGCCGTCGCCACCTCCGGCGGCTACGAAGTGTACTACGATGCGAACCGCACGCATCATCACGTCATCAACCCCAGGACCGCTCACTCTCCCACCCAGAGCGTCAGCGTGTCCGTTACCGCTCCAACCGTCATGCAGGCCGACGCTCTCTCCACCTCGGCTTTCGTCATGCCCCCAAAAGACGGCGTCCACTTTGTGGATGCGCAGCCGGGAAGCGACTGCCTCATCGTCGGTAAAAGCGGCGCGAACGTTACCACGCGCCGTTGGAGCAGGTTGAGCAGGACCTAGAACCTGCAGCCATACCCTCGCCTCCGAGAAGGAACACAGCCCCCCGTTCCTTCTCAACCGAAAAGGGAACACACTCCCTCAAAACGCCCCCCGGCCACTCCTACCGGGGGGCGTTCATTATTGAAGAAGGGATGAGGCAGGAAGCCGCGCTACTGCGGCCCTTTGTCGAACTCCACGATGCGCGCGAAGTCGGAGTCGGGCCCTCTGGTGACGCGGTGATAGAGCGGACTGCCGTCCTCGACGCGTCCGCCCATGTCGTAGGTGAAATCGGCAACCGCCTTATGACGGACCCAGTAGCCGTCCATGCGGGCACCACGCCCGTCGTGCATGGAGTGAAAGTGCAGAAACTCGTCCTGCGGCTCGGGCCTTGTTTCAAGCCATTCCTTTGGGGCCTCGTCAAAGAAGACCGGGAGAATTCGCTCCTGCCCCTGCGGCTGGTCGTTTCGATTGCCGGGAAGCCGGGTCAGGACTGCCGTTCCCTCGAAAAGCTTGGCGTTCACAGGCGCATCCGAGGAATAGAAGCCGTCCTCGTTGAAGCATACGAAACGCAGCCTGCTCAGGTCGGAAGGATCTTCCGGGCGGAAGTAGTACCCCATGAACGGACCGAAGGTGGCCGCCGTGCCGTTTTGCATGACGCGCAGGGTGGACTGGTAGCCGTGCGGTACGTCCGGAGCGGAAGCGCCGTTTGAGGGGGCTTCGCCGCAACCGCCTAAAATGAAGAGTGTCAGCAGCGCGGCGGCAAGGGGCAGTTTGTGCAGAGCGTGCATGGTCACATGGCTCCGCTTTCGCTGTGCCGCCAGAGTTTGCCTATGAGCCAGACTGCTGCGAGCAGGAAAATGGCTTCGACGATCAGTCCCACCAGCGGTTTCCCGAACAGGTCGGCCAGCGTGAGCTGTCCTACGTTGGTAGGGGCGTGTATGGCGGGGATAAGCCAGGCATGAAGGTGCGCGAAGGCGGCGGTCCCGGCCAGTCCGCCGATGAGGGCGAACACCGCGTCCATGCGGCCTTCGCCGACCGCGGCCCAGCAGGTTCCCGGACAGTAGCCCGCCATGCCCCAGCCAATGCCGAAGAGCACGCCGCCCACCAGAATTGCGCCGAAGGTAAGTGGTAGTATCAGCGTGTTCCCGCCGCCGGCGGCCTGAAGGCTGAACAGGCCGATGGCCGAGAACAGCACCGCCAGAAGCATGAATTGCGGAATCCGGGGGTCTTGCATGAGATGGCCAAGCGCCATCTCTTCAGGATCAGTCGCGCCGACGCGCTGGATGACGAATCCGAAGGCCGCGCCGGACAGGATGCCGAGAAGAACGTCGGTCATTGTTTCCTCCCGTTGGTCTTTCCGTAGACAATTCGTGCCGAGAGCATGGCGGTTGCGAAAATCACCGCGCCGAAGAGCAGGCCGCTCAGGGCCATCTGGATGCTGCCGGACATGAACAGTCCCAGCGTACAGCCGCCTGCCAGACGTGCTCCGAACAGAATCAGGAACCCGCCTGCGAAGGTGGTTGCGTAACGCTTGATGCGGCTTTTGCCGAAGCGGCGCACCCAGATTTCGGGCACATCGCGGACCTTTCTGCCACCGGTAATGCCCGCGGCGAATCCACCGGCCGCCATGCCGATAACGAAGCCCATGAGCCATGAGCCCGGTCCGGGAAGGGCGGAGTAGTGCGGATTGGTCTCGGCGTACTTCGGTGCCACTTCAAGAAAGAAGCCCTTGAGCGTGGTCACGAAACCGCTCGACGATGCGGGGGGGCCGTATGTGGCGAAGATGAAGACGATGATTCCTGCAAGCGCCACAGCCGCCGGGACGACCTGCCAGCGTTTGGGGTCGGTATTGGTCGGTTTCATGGTCAGCCTCCGCAGGAAACGTATCCGTCACCGGAGCCGCTGGAGCCGCCGGAACTACCGGAGCCTCCCCGCGATCCCGTCTTGCCGGATGACGAGGTTTTCTTCATGGGAGTCATTGAAATCGGCGCACCGGACGGCGGCAGGTTTTCCTTGGTCTCCACCGGGAAGAAGTTCTCATGCGAGCCCCATTCAAACCACGAGTTCTCGTAGAGCCTCACGTCCTGAAAACCCATGAGGCGAAGGATGAAGTATCCGAACGAACCGCGCCGGCCCGAATGACAATAGACCACCGTTCCCTTGGAGCGGTCCATGCCCGCGTACATCTGGGCCAGCTCGGCTGCGGGCTTGATGTCTTTTGTCTCCTCGGAGGTCCAGTTGTGGGTGTAGTTCACGTTGTAGGCGGTGGGGATGTGCCCCAGCTTGAGAACGGTTCCGTCCAGTCCGGTGTTGGGCCGTTCGCCCAGATATTCGGAGCGCGAGCGTACGTCGATGATCTGGTAGTGGGGATCGTTCAGTCGCTGGTAGATCTTTTCGCCGCTGATGCGCCGCTGAACCTGCACTTCATCCACCGGGGCCTGATAGAGTACCGGCTCTTGCTTGTCCGGATTGTCGGATAGCTCGTATCCGGCTTCGCGCCAGCCGTCGATTCCTCGTTCGAGAATCTTCACGTCATCATGCCCGAGCAGGTCCAGTACCCAGAAAACGTATGATGCCGTGGCACCGCCGTCGCGCTCTACGGAGTCGTAAAGTATCACGGTATCCGAACGGGCAATGCCGTGCTCGCCCAGAATGGACTGGGCCTCGTCGAGTCCCACGAATACGCCGCCAAGGCCATAGAGCAGGTCGTTCTTGCGGAACGAGCGCCATGGCATCCGCACTGCGCCGGGGATGACCTTGCCGTCGAAATACTTGTCCTCGCGCACGTCTACCACGGCGACGCCGGGGTCATCCTTGTGCTGCTGCAGCCACTTTGGGCCGGCCAGCAGGCCCGGGTCGGCGTACGCGTCCACCCTCGGTGCCGAGGCGAGGCTCCACATCCCCGCGAGAATCAGAAATCCCGCGATGACGATGCGTTTGATCATGACCGAAGACATATGCAGTTCCTCCTTTGGCAAAACGCAGTCATGGTAAGGGGGCTTTTTTCATTATATACAATGTATCCGGAAGAAGGCCAGATGGCAGGGGACTTTTTCGGCATGATTTGGGTATAATTATGGCTACCCGAATGGCGTGATGCAAAAAGGGCCGCCCGGATGCATCCGGGCGGCCCTGATTATCTGCGCAATAGGTAGTCGCTAGTTGCCGTAAATGGCGTCAATGGCCGGAGTGCCATCGATGGCCTTGATGCCGTCGAGCCACTTGGCGACCTGGTCATGGTTGGCGGCGAGCCATTCTTCGGCGGTCTTCTCCGGAGAGAGGCCGTCACGCTTGTTGCTGAAAATCCAGTCGGACTGGATCTGCGAGGGGACCACAAACTGCTTCAGGAAGGCGTAAGCCTGCGGGTAGTCGGTGTTGAACTCGTCGGTGGTCACGGTGTAGACGATGGAAGTCTTGCCCGCTATTTCCGAAGTGCCCTCGGTTTCGGAATCGAGATATTCAAGATCGTGGGCGATGTTCATCCAGTGCGGCTGCCAGCCCACGAACACGACCCAGTCGCCCTTTTCCATCATGTTTCCGGCCTGTGCGAGCATGGCGGAGGTGGAGGACGCCACCAGTTCCCAGTCGCCGAGTCCTGCCGCGTCGGCCTTGATGGCCTTTTCGATCTCATCGTTGATGCCGGAACCGGCGCCGATGCCGTAAATCTTGCCGCCGAAGCGCTCCTTGTTGGCATCAAGGTCCTCGGCCGTGCGGATTCCCTTTTCGTAGAGATCCTGCGGGACCACGAGGCCCACCGCGGCTTCCTCGATGTTCGCCACGACCTTTTCAATCACACCCTTTTCGATCAGCGGGTCGAGCATGGGGTCTTCCACCGGGGTCCAGCCGCCGAGGTAGGCGTCCAGCTCGGCGATTTCCATGGACTTGAGGATGATGGAAGGGGAGGCCACGATCTGTTCGGTTTCGTAGCCCATGGCTTGCAGGATGCGGCAGGCCACCTCGCTCTTGACCGTCACGCCGGGCCAGGAAGGCACGCCGAACTTGACGGTGGGGGCGGCGGAGGCCCCGGCAGCGAAAAACGTTACCATCAGCAGGGAAATGAAAAGGTTCCTGACGACTTTCATGCAAACTCCTTTGTTTCTGTTCGGTCGGATCGGTCCGGTTGCCCGATTCCCGACCATGAAGGGTGATGTCCGACCCTCAAAGCGCTTGCCTCAAGGCCATTGAAGGGACAGAATCGCCCGATGCCTTTGAATCAATTCGACTCCGCTGGCGGCGGGGCCTCGCATACCGGCGAGCCCGTCTGGTTCCTGCCCGGAAAAGGGTTCTCCATGCTCGGCCTGCTGGCCGCCGTGGAGCCGCTGCGCGTTGCCAACCAGATCCGGCCCGGCCTGTTCCGCTGGGAATTCATTTCCGAAAGCGGTGGTCCGGTGGAGGCCAGCAACGGCATGGCCATCATGACCGTGCCCTTCCCCGAGCCGCCTTTCAGGCGTTACGGAGTGAAAAGCGTTTTCGTGTGCGCGGGCTTCGAGCCGGAGCGGGTGCTCTCTTCCACCCTGTGCTCATGGCTCTCGGCCGCCGCGGCCACCGGCGCCACCCTCGGGGGCATAGACACCGGCAGCGTCGTTTTGGCCCGCTGCGGACTGTTGCGCGGATACCGGGCCACGGTGCACTGGGAGAATCTCTCGGCGTTCCGCGAGGACTTCCTCGGAGTGCGCGCCACGGAGAATATCTACGAGATTGACCGCGACCGCGTGACCTGTTCAGGAGCCACCGCATCGCTCGACATGATGCTCGGCCTCATGGGGCGCACCCACGGTCATGAGCTCTCGCGGGCCATATCCGAGCAGTTTGTCATGGACCGCATCCGCGATCCCATGGAGAGCCAGCGGACCGCTCCGGCCCATCGTCTGGCGGCTCCCACTCCCGCCCTGAGCAGGGCGGTTGAACGTATGGAACGCGCCGCCTCCATGGAGGTGGCTCCGCCGCTGGACATGGACGGTCTTGCCGCCGAATGCGGACTCTCCGTCCGTCAGGTGCAGCGGCTTTTCAGTGAAAAGGTCGGGGAAACGCCTTCCCGCTATTATCTCGACCTTCGTCTGGAACGCGCCCGCCGCCTGCTTCGGCAGACCGACATGCGGATCACCGACATCGCCGTGGCCTGCGGCTTTTCCGGTCAGGCGCACTTTTCTCGGGCCTATCGAAGCCGCTTCGGCATTCCCCCGCGCAACGAGCGGGCTGCGTCCTGATCATCCGCCCAACGCAATGCGGCGGCTTATCTCCGTTTCATCCCATTTGCCGACATGCGCCTGTCTGAGCCGGTCAAGCTCCTGCGCCACCTCCGGAGCAAATGGCGCGGTGCGCGGCGATTCAGAAGTATCCACGTGCAGCAGAAGTACCTCCGATGAGGCCAGATGTGCTTCGCGTCCGTCGCGGACTCGGTACATCCGGTGCAGCAGGTGCATGCGCTTGGCGTCTGTGCCGACCACGAAGGTGCGGACCCTCAGGGCGTCACCTTCCCGGGATTCCCTGTAATAGTTGATGTGCCCCTCCACCGTGTAGGCGGAGACCTTGCGGCTGGTGCGGAACGCGTCATCCATGCCGATGCGGTCCAGAACACCGTCGGTGGCGTGACCGAAGACCAGCACGTACCCGGCCTCGGTCAGATGCCCGTTGTAGTCGATCCAGTCCCCGGGAACTGTGGTCTCGTGTATGATTTCGCTCATCGGCAGTCCTCCCCGACTGCGCTGCGGTATTCGTCCAGCGCGTTCATGATGCGGATGAGGCATTCGTCGCGTTCGCGCACCAGATCGTCGCAGCTGCGTCCCTTGGCGGCCTTTTCGCAGCCATCCACCATGCGATCGCGCAGGGTGGAGGTGAGTTCGGGCGCCTTGAGGCGGGTCCATGGCTCTTCAAGGGCCGGGCCGAAGTGGTCCAGCATGTGGGCCATGCCGCCTTCGCCACCTGCCATGTGGAACGTGAGGCACGGCCCCATGATCGCCCAGCGCAGACCTGGGCCATAAGTGATGGACGCGTCGATCTCGTCCACGGTGGCCTCGCCTTCTGCCACCATGTGCAGGGCCTCGCGCCACAGGGCTTCCTGCAACCGGTTGGCGATGAATCCGGGAAGTTCCCGGTTCATGCGAATGACCTTTTTGCCGGTGCTCTCGAAGAACTCCGCGGTCTTGTCCACGAGCCGCGGATCGCTGTCCTCGCCGCCCACGACTTCCATGAACGGCACGAGGTACGGCGGGTTGAAGGGATGGCCGACCACGGTGCGTTCCGGCGTGTCGCATTTCTTCTGGATGTCGCTCATGGCGAACCCGGAGGTGCTGGAGCAAAGAATGGTGTCAGGAGAAGCAAGCTCGCCAAGGGTTTTGTAAAGCTCCTGCTTGGATTCAAGATTCTCGGGAGCGGACTCCTGAATGAATTGAACCTGCTCCACCATCTCCTCAAGGGAGTCGGCGAATCTGAGGCGATCCTTGGAAGCGCCATCGGACAGGCCGAGCTTCTCCAGAGTGGGCCAGTTTTCATCCACCATGCGGAGCAGTTTCTCCTTTGCGCCGGGACCGGGATCGAAAGAGACCACGTCGAAGCCGTTGCGCAGAAAATGCAGTGCCCAGCCGCCGCCGATAACGCCTGCGCCGAGGATGCCTACCGTCTTTATGTCCTTGATGTCTATCATGATTCTTCTTGGCTATTGGTTGAGTCCGAGAATCTCGCGAGCATGATCCGGAGTGGCGGGAGTCGCCCCAAGCGTGTCCGCGAGCTGTACGGCTTTTTCCACGAGCATGACGTTGTCCGCCGCGACGCCCTTTTTGAGATAGAGGTTGTCTTCCAGTCCCACGCGCATGTGACCGCCCATGAGCAGAGCCTGAGCCGCAAAAGGGAACTGGTTGCGACCAATGCCGAACCCGGCCCAGACTGCGTCTTCTGGCAGCTGGTTGCGCAGGGTCAGCATGGCTTCCGGCGTGGCCGGGGCGCAGAACGGGATGCCCATGCACAGCTGAAACAGCGGCGGGGCGGCGATGAGCTTTTCCTGAATGAGCTGTTTGGCCATCCAGACATGCCCCATCTCGAAGACTTCGATCTCGGGCTTCACGCCGGATTCGGCAATGCCTGCCGCCATGGTGCGAAGCTGGTCGGGCGTGGTGACATATGCTGCGTCGGCATAATTCATGGAGCCACAGTCGAGGGTGCATATTTCCGGCTTGAGTTCCCGGATGTGGGCGATGCGTTCCTCGGCCCCGGCCATATCGGAGCCTGCCCCGCCGGTGTTCGGCTCATTTTCGTCCGGGACGAAATCGCCGCCCATGCCCGCGGTAAGGTTGATGATGACGTCGGAACCGCTCTCGCGGATGCGTTCAACCACTTCCCTATAAAGCTCGGGAGCCCGCGAGGCCTTGCCGGTTTCCGGGTCCCTCACATGGATATGCGCCACGGCAGCCCCGGCTTTTCGGGCGGCAATGGCCGACTCGGCGATCTCTTTGGGCGTGACGGGCACCGCCGGATTCTTGTCCGCGGTATCCCCGGCACCGGTGATCGCGCAGGTTATGATCGGTGTTGTCTTCATGGAAAGATCCTTTCTTTATCCTAGTTTCAGAATGACTCGGGCCCGAAGGCCGTCCGACACTAGGCGGGGAAAAGAATCTTGTTATGATTAATTGCGACGGAAAATTGATTTATGGTGACGGGTTTGAGCGGGGAGGGCTTCTTAAGCAGAAATAAATCGTATGGAGGTAGCGCGTCGATTTGAGAAAATGACGATGGCTGACAGCTTTTGAAGATGACTGCCTATTCATACGCCTCTTGCGCGCGTTGCCTGAGCATTTCCCCGAGATCGGCATCCTTGTTGGCATAGGTTTGGGCCGAGATGACCTCGCGGACGCTGCCGTTTCGATAGAGGGCAATGGATTCTGCGAAAGATTCCACGTCCTCGCAGTCGTGGGTGACCATGACCATGGGGGTGTCGAACGCATCGAGGACTCGGGAGAGTTCCTTGCGCATACGCAGGCGAAGCGGCTGGTCAAGGGCGGAGAAGGGTTCGTCAAGGAGCAGCAGCCCCGGCGAGGTGGCCAGTGCGCGGGCCAGGGCGGCGCGTTGCTGTTGACCGCCCGAAAGCGCGGAAGGCTTCTGTCCGGCCACGCTTTCCAGGCCGAAGGCCTCCACCAGTTCCGAAATGCGGTTTTGCTGCTGGCGGGTAGGGCGTCTGAACAGAGGTGCCAGTCCGAAGCCGATGTTCTCGCGTACGGTCAGGTGCGGGAACAGGGCGTAATCCTGAAAAACATAGCCCAGATGCCGTTTCCTTGCGGGAATGTTGGTCCCGCGCTTGGAATTGAAAAGCGTCCTGCCGTTGCAGCGGATATGACCTTCATGGGGGCTGAGAATTCCGGCGATGGCCTTGAGGGTAAGGGTCTTTCCGGAACCGGAAGGACCGAAGAGCACCAGTGAGCGCGCTTCGGTGGAAAACCGCGAGCGGAGGGTGAACTCGTCACCCCCGCAACGCAGGCGTTTGGTTATATCAATGTCGAACTGCATGGCTACCTGCCTTACGGAGCCTTGAAACCCCGGGCTTCCAGCAGTGCGCGGCCTTCATCGCCAAGCACGAAGGCAACGAATTTTCGTGCCGCTTCATCGGATGCCGAATCAAGGACCACGGCTACGGGGTAGGTCACGGGATTCTCCAGCGGCACTTCGGCAACGATGCTGACGTCCTTGCCCGCCTTGACCGCGTCCGTGCGGTAGACGAAACCGCAGTCGATCTCTCCGCGCACGAGATAGTCTAGCACCTGTCTCACGGACTCGCCGAAGATCATCTTGGGCGAGAGGTGATCATAGAGGTCCGCACCAACAAGAGCACCCTTGGCGTACTGCCCGGCGGGAACGGTTTCCGGTGTGCCGATGCCGATGCTTTTGACGCTCCGTTTCGTGAGGTCATTGAGCGATGAGACTGACGCGGGGTTGTCCGGGGGCACGGCAAGAACAAGGGCGTTTCGTGCGAACACCGCTACATCGTCTTCCGCGACAAAGTTGTTCTGCACGGCCTTGTTCATCCATTTCGGGTTGGCCGAGGCATAAACATCAGCCGGAGCACCCTGCTCGATCTGCCTGTAGAGCGCGCCGGACGAGGCAAAGTTCATGATGACATCCACCTCGGGGTGCGCTTTCTCGAAAGCCGGTTCCATGTCGCTGAAGGCATCGGTGAGGCTGGCTGCGGCGGAAACGATCAGTTCACGGGCCTGAGCGGTGCCGGGGGCCGAGGTCCACAGGACAAGCGCGATAAGCAGTGTGGCGAGGGCGGTGCGTTTCATGGTTTGTTCTCCTTTTTTTTATTGTCTGAACTTCGGTTGCAGCAGCTTGCCGGTGATCACCAGAATGACCACGCACACGATGCTGATGATGAGCACGAGCGTATTGGCGAGGGCGTCATTGCCCGCCTGAACCGCGGAGTAGACCGCGAGTGAGAGGGTTTGCGTTCGGCCGGGGAGGTTGCCGGCGACCATGAGCGTGGCACCGAACTCGCCCATGGCGCGTGCAAAGGCGAGCATCCCGCCGGAGACGATTCCCCGGAAGGCCAGTGGCAGGGAAACCCGGAGAAAGACCGAAAGTTCGTTCTGGCCGAGAGTTCGGGCCGCGTCTTCGTATCGAGAGCCGACACCTTCCAGTGCGGCCCGGGCTGATTTGAAGACCAGCGGGAAAGCCACGACGGTGGCAGCTATGGTTGCTCCCTGCCATGTGAACATCAGGCTGATACCGAAGCTGTCCTGAAGCCACTGGCCGATGAAACCTCGACGGCCCACCAGCACCAGAATGTAATAGCCGAGCACCGTGGGCGGCATGACGAGCGGCAGCGTGCACAGGGCGTCAAGCAGGTCGCGGCCCGGGAAAGGCCTGCGCGTCAGCAGGAAAGCGGCCGCCACGCCGAGGACCAGCGAAAAGACCACAGCCAGTCCCGACACCTTGAGGGTAAGCAGAAAAGGTGTGAGAAATGCCGGGGAGGTCAGGTCTATCCAGATGAAATCCATGGGTCAGCCAGTCAGTTTTCTTGGTTTCGTTCCTGCCATGCGAGAACGCTTTTTGAAGTCTCGGTCTTAATCCCTATGGCTCGGGGGATTAATTCGCAAGCCGGTCACGCGAACGGGTATATCCGTGACCGAGCCGTGGAAGGTCTCACGAATTGACATGAGCGCCCGATGGACCTATCCCTTTGGGCTTCTCCGGAAGCGAAACCCGTCCGAAGATTCCACCTGCACCGATTCGGAGCCGTTCATGCGTATCGAACAGAACCTGCATTCCACTTATCCGTCCCTCGGGGAAATCCCCGCCGAGTATCTGTCGGGCCTTCCCAAGGACTGCCCGTTCTACCTCGTGGACGGTGAACTGCTGCGCTGGCAGGGCGAAACCGAACCTGTCCATTCCGCGATGATGGCCAGCGAGAACGGCCTGTTGGCGCCCCTGCATCTCGGTAGCTGTCCCGTTCTGGACGAGAACGCCGCCATGCGCGCGGCAAAGGCGGCTGTGGATGCCTATGGGCGCGGGCTGGGCGAATGGCCCGCCATGACGCAGGGCGAACGCATCCGGCATCTGGAGTGTTTTCTCGAGCGCATGGCCGCCGTGGGGGACGAGGTCGTACGGCTCATGACGCTGGAAATCTGCAAGCCTGTCCGGCAGGCGCGTGGCGAATTCGACCGCACGGTGCAGTATGTACGCGACACCATCGACGCCCTCAGGGAGATGGACGGTGAGGATTCCCGCCGGTTCGAAGGCGACGACATCCTTGCGCGGGTCCGGCGTGCGCCGCTTGGCCCCGTACTCTGCATGGGACCGTACAATTTTCCGTTCAATGAAACCTTCGCCACGCTGATTCCGGCGTTGCTCATGGGCAACACCGCAGTGGTCAAGCTGCCGAAGATCGGGCGCCTTCTTTTTTCGCCGATCCTCGAAGCGTTGCGTGACTGTTTCCCTCGCGGTGTCGTCAATGTCATCACGGGAAATACTGAGTTGGTGCATCCCATCCTCAAATCCGGCTGCGTGGACGTGTTCGCGTTCATCGGATCAAGCGGTGCCGCCAACGCCCTGCGGGAGCTGCATCCGAGGCTGGGCCGCCTGCGCTGCGTGTTCGGGTTGGATGCCAAGAATCAGGCCGTGGTGCTTCAGGATGCGGACATGGATGTTGCCGCTCCCGAGATCCTTTCGGGCAGCCTGTCCTTCAGCGGTCAGCGCTGCACTGCCATCAAGACGGTTTTCGTGCACCAAAGCAGAGCGGATGAACTGCTGGAGCGATTGAAAGCGGGTGTCGGAAAGCTCAAGGTCGGTATGCCGTTTGATCCGGACGTGGATATCACGCCGATGCCGGAACCGGGGAGAGCCGAGTATCTTCGCGATCTGGTGGACGATGCGGTTTCGAAAGGGGCACGGGTCATCAACGCGGATGGTGGTTCCGTGCTCGGAAGCCTTGTTCATCCTGCCATCCTGTATCCCGTGGATTCATCCATGCGCGTATATCATGAAGAGCAGTTCGGCCCTGTGGTGCCTGTGGTTCCGTTCGATGACGACCGTACTCCCGTAGAGTATCAGGCACAGTCCGATTTCGGCCAGCAGGTAAGCCTCTTCGGGCAGAATCCTGACAGGCTCGGACGGCTTGTGGACGCCATGTCCGCACAGGTCTGCCGGGTGAACCTGAACAGCCAGTGCCAGCGCGGGCCGGACACGCTTCCGTTCGGCGGTCGCAAGGACTCGGCCGTAGGCACACTCTCGGTCAAGGACGGAATCCGTGCCTTTTCCATGCGCACGGTGGTCGCCTCCAAAAACACGGATAATAACCGTGCGCTGCTCTCCGCCCTTCAGGAGGGGCAAACCTCTTCATTCCTGAATGCCGAGCATCTGAAGTAACGACACCTTCCACGCCTCTTTCGAGTGAGTAACTGTCTGAAATTTTATAAATTTCAGAGTGATTTCCTGTTCGCTCCCATCTTTGGATACTGAGATCTTTCGTAAGGTCTTGCACTTCGAAAGCTCACGGGGCGTGATTATTCACTTCTCTTACAACTAACCAGTTTTTAACAATAAATTGGTTTATATGCGAGGGTGAGCAAATGCTGACTGCTTGTCCGCTTCGTTTACAGGTAGCTGTATTGATGAACTTTATTGCATGAATTGGTGCCAAATCTTGAGCAAGTCGATGATTCTTGTTCGGAAGAGGGTGTGTCAATAGTGATCATTATGTCGATTCTGACATAATGGCGTGGTGAAGGTGCTTCAACCATGGTTGAAGAGATGCCGAAGCCCGATATTTCATTCCGGAGGACTCAATGCGCAGCCTTCAAATCACGGCTTCCGGCAGCGGTGCCGGCACTGGCCCTACCATGCGTCTGCATCTCTGGCTCGAAACGGGCGGGGGGGTGCTCTTCGGCCTTGGCCGGTTGCAGTTGCTTCGTGAGGTGGAACGGTGCGGGTCGCTCAAGGCAGCGGCTGAAGCGCTGGGTATGTCCTACCGTGGAGCATGGGGCAAGATAAAGACCACGGAAGAACTCTTTGGTGAAAAGCTTATCGAACGGGCCGCGAGCCGACGGTCCGGCTACCATCTTACATCTTTCGGAACGGCTCTGGCCAAACGTTTCGACGACTGGTTCCGCGAAGTGGAAGACTTCGCTCTGTCCACCGGGCGGGAATACCTGCCATTTTCTTTGGAAAAGTATACCTGAGGCCCTTTTTTGACTTCCAATGTGCTAAATATAACATATTGAAATAGTTGAATTTAATGCTAGGGTGGCAGTGCTCGGACATTCGGGTCCGGGTTCAATCACTGCCGCGCAATAGCAGCGAGGCACATACCAAGGAGGCCAAGGGTTATGAAACTCGACCGCCGAAGCTTCATGAAGCTCGCAGGCTCGTCAGCGGCGTGTCTCAGCCTCGGGCAGCTCGGAGTCAGCCTGACTCCGGTCAGGGCCTACGCGGCGGAAATCAAGATTTCCGGTGCCAGAGAGGTCGTGACGGTCTGTCCGTTCTGTTCCGTCAGCTGTCACGTCATCGGCCATGTCAAGGAAGGCAAGCTCGTCAATACCGAGGGCGACCCGGACTATCCCATCAACGAAGGCTCCCTGTGCGCCAAGGGTGCGGCCATGTTCAGCATGACCACAAGCCACCACCGGCTGCAGAAGCCGCTTTATCGCGCACCGTACAGCGACAAATGGGAAGAGAAGAGCTGGGACTGGATGCTCGACCGCATCGCGCGGCGCATCAAGGATACCCGCGACAAGGACATCATTCTCAAGAATGACAGGGGCGAGACCGTCAACCGCCTCGAATCCATGTTCCTGCTGGGCACTTCCCACGCGGGCAACGAGGAATGTGCCATCGCGCATCAGGCGATGCGCGGCCTGGGTGTCGTCCACATGGACCACCAGGCGCGTATCTGACACAGCGCCACAGTTGCGGCTCTGGGAGAGTCGTTCGGACGCGGTGCGATGACCAATCACTGGATCGACATCAAGAATGCCGATTCCATCCTCATAATGGGCAGCAATGCTGCCGAACACCACCCGATCTCCTTCAAATGGGTGCTGCAAGCCAAGGACAAGGGCGCCACCGTGATGCACGTTGACCCCAAGTTCTCCCGCACCTCCGCCAGATCGGACTTTCACGTCCCCCTGCGGTCCGGAACGGACATCGCCTTCCTCGGGGGCATGATCAAGTACATTCTCGACAACGAACTCTTTTTCAAGGAGTACGTCACCGAGTACACCAACGCCTCACTCATCGTGGGCGAAGGTTACGGCTTCAAGGACGGCCTGTTTACCGGGTACGACCCCAAGACGCGCTCCTACGACAAGAGCCGCTGGGGATTCGAGCTGGATGGAAACGGCGTGCCGAAGCGCGACAAGTCACTTCAGCATCCGCGCTGCGTGCATCAGCTCATGAAGAAGCACTACTCCCGCTATGGCATCGACGCGGTCTCGGCCACCACGGGCGTTTCCGCCGAGAACCTGCTTAAGGTCTACAAGACCTTCACGGCCACCGGAAAGCGGGACAAAGCCGGGACCATCATGTACGCCCTCGGCTGGACCCAGCATACCGTCGGCGTCCAGAACATCCGCTCAGCGGGCATCATCCAGCTTCTTCTCGGCAACATCGGCGTTGCGGGCGGCGGCATCAATGCCCTGCGCGGCGAACCCAACGTACAGGGCTCCACCGACCACACGCTGCTGTATCACATCATACCCGGTTACATGGCCATGCCGAACAACGAATGGCAGACTTACGACGACTACGTGAAGGCCAACACGCCGGTGAGCAACGACCCCATGTCCGCCAACTGGTGGAAGAACAAGCCCAAATATTTCGCCAGCCTGCTTAAGGCATGGTTCGGCGAAAACGCCACGCCGGAGAACGGCTTCTGCTACGAATACCTGCCCAAGATCGAAAAGGGAGAGGATTACTCCTACATGTACCTTTTCGACCGCATGTACGAGAAAAAGATCCGCGGCGGCATCATCATCGGCCTCAACCCCATGAACAGCGTGCCCAACTCCAACAAGGTGCGTAAGGCGCTGGACAATTTGGACTGGCTGGTGACCTCCGAGCTCCATCATTCCGAGACCACGGACAACTGGCAGCGTCCCGGCGTGGACCCCAAGAGCGTGAAGACCGAGGTCTTCCTGCTTCCCTCGGCACACCGGCTGGAAAAGGAAGGCTCCGTTACAAACTCCGGACGCTGGCTGCTCTGGCACTACAAGGCCATCGAGCCCGCGTTCGAGGCCCGCTCCTTCGGCGACATGTTCACCGGCTTCATGAAGCGGGTGCGCGAGCTCTATCGCGAGGAAGGCGGGACGCTGCCCGAACCCGTGCTCAAACTGGATTACCCCGAGACCTATGATCCCGAGTCGCTCTGCGCGCTGATCAACGGCCGGTTCACCAGAGATACCGTGGTCAAAGGCAAGACATACCGCAAAGGTCAGCTGGTTCCGTCCTTCACCGCGTTGACGGATGACGGTTCCACCAGCAGCCTGAACTGGCTCTATGCAGGTAGTTATACCGAAGAGGGCGGCAATAAGGCCAAGCGGCGCAGCACCAAGCAGACCCCGATGCAGAAGAACATCGGTCTGTTCCCCAATTGGGCATGGTGCTGGCCCGTGAACCGTCGCATCCTCTACAATCGCGCCTCCGTGGACCTGAACGGCAAGCCCTACAATCCGGAGAAGGCGGTCATCGAATGGAAGAACGGCAAGTGGGTCGGCGACGTCCCCGACGGCGGCTGGCCTCCCATGGCCACCGGCAAGGGGCGGTATCCGTTCATCATGTCCAAGCACGGATTCGGCCAGATCTACGGGCCGGGCCGTCAGGATGGTCCGTTCTCGGAGCACTACGAGCCGGTTGAGACACCTGTTGCGCGCAACATGTTCTCACAGCAGCTCAACAGCCCTGTGTACAAGTTCGTTTCCAGCGAGATGGACAAGCTCTCCGCGCCCGCGGATCCGAACTTCCCCATCGTGCTGACGACCTACAGCCTTACGGAACACTGGTGCGGCGGCGGAGAAACCCGCAACATCCCGAACCTGCTCGAAGCGGAACCGCAGCTCTATGTCGAGATGAGTCCCGAACTGGCAGGGGAGAAGGGCATCGCCAACGGCGACGGCGTGATCGTGGAGAGCGCGCGAGGACGCGTTGAGGCCATCGCCATGGTCACGGTCCGCATGCGCCCGTTGCGGGTGCACGGCCGAATTATCCACGAGATAGGCATGCCGTTCTGCTTCGGCTGGACGACCCCGGGAACCGGCGACGCCACCAACAGGCTCACGCCTTCGGTCGGCGACCCGAACACCACCATTCCCGAATACAAGGCCTGCTGCGTGAATGTCCGCAAAGCCGACAGGCTCACCGAGCTTGCAACCTAAAAGGAGGTCGTCATGCCCAAGTCGTTTCTCATCGACACATCCCGCTGCACGGCGTGCCGCGGCTGTCAGATAGCCTGCAAGGAATGGCACGAGCTGCCGGCCAACAAGACCACCCAGTACGGGTGGGGGAGCCATCAGAATCCGCAGGACCTGAATGCGAACAACTATAAACTCGTGCGCTTCAGCGAGCACCTCGACGGTGACGTGATCCGCTGGAACTTCTTCCCGGACCAGTGCCGGCACTGTGTGGAGCCGCCCTGCAAGGACATGGCGGACATGATCGTCGAAGGCGCCGTTGTCCGCGACGACAAGACCGGCGCGGTGCTCTTCACCGAAGCGTCCGTGAAACTCAGCGAGGCGGACTTCGAGGAGGTGCGTATGGCGTGCCCCTACGACATTCCCCGGCGCAATGAGAACTCGGGACTCATGAGCAAATGCACCATGTGCAACGAGCGTATCCATAGCGGACTGCAGCCCGCGTGCGTCAAGGTGTGTCCCACCGGCACCATGCAGTTCGGCGAACGCGAGGACATGCTCAAGCTGGCCGAGGCCCGGCTCGAATCGCTGAAAAAGGACTGGCCCGAAGCCATGCTGGCGGATCCCTATGACGTGAACGTGATCTACCTGCTCATCGACACCCCCGAGAACTATCACGAGCGCTCGGTTGCCGCGAACACTGCGGGTCCCATGTCGAAGAAGCAGTTCTTTGCCACGCTGACGCGTCCCTTCAGGGCTATGAAGGCCTGAGTGTAACAAAACGAATCCCGGAAACGGACCGGATGGCCGCTGGGCTGTCCGGTCCGGGCCCGGACCTGGAGTACTGCATGACATCTTCATTCGACCGCGAAAAAGTTGAAAGAACTCTTGAGACTATCCGCAGGCGGACTCCGGCATACGGCGATCTCACAACCCGCTTCGGCCCGCTCTTCATCGCCTCCGAAGAGGTGAGCGCCGAGCTTGTTGAGAAAGGCATCGCGGCACCGGCAATCGACACCGTGAGGTTGGCGTCCGGCGTGCCCGTGCTTGTTGGCAACGATCTTGAGCAATGGCGTGACGAGTTTGCGCTCGCGGCAAAAAGACTGGTTGCCCCGGTCTGTGAAGTGCTTCGTCTTGAACAGGATATTGTTGAAGCGATGCAAAAGGCATTTTCGGATACCGATATGATTTTGGGACTCGCCCGGGCGCGCATGGAGGGCGACGAAGAGCGTTTCGAAGACACCTCCGCCCAGCATGACCTCCCCTCGGACATGCTGATGTTTGTTGCAGAAACCATCTGTTCGTCGGTGCTTCGCGCTGTGGCCGACTCCGTGGGCGAGTCCCTTTCATCGTTTGGCTGGGAGCAGGGGCACTGCCCCGTGTGCGGGGCTACGCCTTCCATTTCTCAGCTTTCCCCCAAAGAGGTCACGGATCTTGATCAGCTCGTGGGCGGTGGCGGCAGAAAGTATCTTCACTGTTCCCTGTGCGGGCATGACTGGCGGTTCAAGCGCAACGCATGTCCGTCCTGCGGCAACGACGAAACCGAGTCCCGCGAATTCTTTCACGTGGACAACGTGCGCTACGAGCGCGTTGAAGCGTGTCGGAAATGCGGCAGGTATTGTCTGAATATCGACATGCGGGAGTACGAGCCGCATCCGCACCTTGATGCGGTCCAGATGGGACTCATCCACCTTGATCTGCACGCTCGCAGCAACAGCCTGAGCCCGTTGACGCCGACGCTGTGGAATAATGCGGAGTAACGGGGAATGGCGATACCGCAACTGAGACCCATTGAGGCCGAAGGCCGGGCACGAGTCGAATCCTCGCACGGGCTGGCCCCGGCACAGGTCACGTGTCCGGCGACTTTGCAGCGTTACGAGAACGGACGTTTCGCCTTGCGCGATGCTTCCATTGCCGTGGAAGAGGATATGCGGGTTGTGGTGGACGGCCGGGAGGAAGCCCTGCTGTCGCGCACGCCCGGGGATGACTTGAATCTTGTGGCGGGTCATCTCTTTGCACGTTCCAGGGTCCGTGAACCCGGCGATATCCTCGATGTACGTTTCAGCTATCGCGGCGTGGCGCGCGCCGAGGTTGCCCTTGGCGGCGGCACCGGCATACGACGCATCTTCCCGTCACCCCGTCCGGTCAGAGTCAACCCGCAGGCTCTTTTCAGCTTCAAGGAGCGGTTCGAGCATCGACAGAATCTTTATCGCAATACCGGTTCGACCCATGCGGCCGCACTCTTTGCCGCAGACGGCGAAATGGTGTCCTTCGGTGAGGACGTTGGGCGGCACAACGCCTTTGACAAAGCCGTAGGTCGCGCACTTTTGGAAGGGACGCTGGCACGCGTGACCATCGCCATGCTGTCTTCGCGGCTGGCCTTTGAGCTTGCGGTCAAGGCAACCACGGCCAATATCCCCATCCTGTGCGGATTCTCCGCGGCCACAAGCTCTGGCATCAGTTATGCCGACCGAAACAACCTCACGCTAGTAGGGAGGTTGAGAAGGGATTCCTTCAACGTATATTCCAACGGTTGGCGTATTCACGCGGATGACTGAACGCCAAGTGCGTATTAAAGCGGCCTTCTGTTCGCGTCTTGATCGAAGTCGGGCATTGCAATTGCAACATTCATCATGCGTGTTGTATGAACTGCACTATTTGTCTATGGTTCATGCGGAAAATGTGTGATGATTTCAGCTTAGATATCGGTCTGATACGGACAGGAGCAAGCATGAAGAATCCCGAGCGGGCGGGGAGAATGTGTCCACGCCAGTTTTTCAGTGTTTCCGAAAATGTGAAGTACCTTGAGTCCGCGCAGCTTGAAGCGCTGGAGCAGGCGTTCATTCAATGGCGGGATGCGGCGAAGCGGGCGGACAGCGTGCGCGCAAGGCTGCGCTTGTGGCTCATCTTCATGCTCCTGCGGCATTCAGGGGCGAGACTGGGCGAAGTGCTTGCGTTGGATGACCGTGCAGCTTTTTCGTCGGTTGCGAATACCGTTCGGCTGGGCGACGGGGAGCGCAGTCGAGAAGTCCCCCTGTCCGACGCGGTTTACGCAGAGGTCGTCCGGACCCTTGAAAGTCCTGCGGGGTGCGGTTTGCGAGGCGACTTCTTTCATGTCGATCCCGGTTACTTTCGTCGCATCTGTTATGCCAGAGGCCGTGAATGCGGCCTGAGCCGCGATATGGTCGGACCGACCGTTCTGCGCAATACCCGTGCGGTGGAGATGCTTCGCAGCGGCGTGCCCATCACCGTGGTCAAGGAGATGCTCGGCCAGTCCTCGCTTGACCTGACGGCGCCGTTCCAACGGTTCACGCCACAGGACGCGGCGTCCATCATGCAAAAAAGCCTTCGCGGGAGAACCAGCGCGCGCAACGCCTTTACCGGGCATGTGGTGGATATCCGAACCGACGCGGTCATGGCACAGGTCGTACTGGAGACCCGCTCCGGTCTGCGCCTGTATGCCGTCATCACCGTGGACAGTCTGGAGAATCTGGATTTGCGGGTCGGCTCTCCGGTGGAAGCGACGGTCAAGGCGCCGTTGGTGAACGTGCTGCCCTGCGATGAACGTCCTGGCGGGAGCGCGTGCAACCGCCTGCGCGCCAGGGTCGTACGCGTGACGGATTCCACGGTGCTTACCGAAGTGCTGGCGCGGCTACCGGACGGAACCGACGTGTGCGCGCTCATTTCTGCGGAAAGCGCAGGGGCTATGAATCTTGCTACCGGAATCGAAGCGCAGTTCTGGTTCAAGGCTCTTTCAGTAGTATTGAATACCGGCTGAACTCGGGGCGATTCCTTTATCCACCTGTCCTGACACAATTATTCATGGACCCTACAGGGACTGCTGAATGCCCACCGGCGTGACTCACGTGCAGAGGCCGGGTGTATGGTTTTCACTGACGGGAAGTGACAGACCATGCGTAAGGCTTTGTGTGTGGATTTTTGTCGAGGTATGGTTTGTATTCCTTTACGGTATTGTTCTGTTGATTCAAGTACATTACGGGCTGATCAGCGCCATGGTATTTCAATTTTGTGAAATATTGGTCCGGGAGCGACGTTGACAGGGTGGTACAAGAGTGGAACTCTCCCGGGCATGATAGGTAAATTCTATTGATCTGCCTGGATGCGGGTAGCTGTGTGTGGCGGGTATTGACTCGTTAACGATTCGGGCGTTGACTTTCCTTTTTCACCTTATGCAAAAGAGGTTTATTCATTGCCCTGTTTTCAATCGTGATGGTTCATGAAGTGTTTTTTCGGATGTCCACCAGCTCATGAACTGTTGCTTTGGGTGAATGAAAACATGAGGTTGATGACTTTTCTGCTGATATAGGGCAATGCTATTCATGCTCCGTGCGGGATCACTGATTGGGCGGAAAACACTTTGAGGGGGTGATTTATGCTCAGCACCAAATTTGCCATTCCTGACGTTATCTTTGGCCGTGGGGCCATTACTCATCTGGCGCAATGTGCCAAGCGGGTCGGGGCTGAGAGAGTCTTTTTCGTCAGCGATCAGGGAGTGGAGGATTCCGGCTGGGTCGGTTTGGTCAAGGGAATGCTTCGGGCCAACGACCTTGAGTGCGTGTATTTCAATGACGTGAACTCCAACCCGCGGGACAAGCAGGTTCAGGAAGGCGTTGAAATCTACCGCGAGGGGAAGTGTGATGTGGTCGTTGCGCTTGGTGGCGGAAGCCCGATGGATGCGGCCAAAGGCATTGCCACCATCGTGGGCAACGGCGGGGAGATCAAGGACTACGAAGGCGCCAACAGGATCATGCGTCCGCTGCCGCCCATGATCTTCATCCCGAGCACGGCAGGAAGCAGCTCCGACATTTCCCAGTTCTGCATCATTACCGATATGGAACGGCGGGTGAAGATGTCCATAATCAGCCGGTCGCTCGTTCCCAGTATCTCCATCGTTGATCCCCAGCTGCTCGTGACCCAGGACAGAAGCCTTATTCTGGCGGCGGGTGTCGATGCCCTTGCGCACGCCATTGAGTCCTACGTATCCAAGCTCGCTTCCCCGTTTACGGACCTCCATGCCCGGAATGCGATCCAGCTGATCATAGCGAATCTGGAGCGTGCTGCCGAAGAGAAGGACATTGAGGCGCTTGAACAGCTCTCCATCGCCAGCACTTCTGCCGGAATGTCTTTCAGCAACGCGGGACTCGGCGATCTTCATGCTCTTGCTCACGCGCTGGGCGGCCTGTGCGATGTCCTGCACGGCTGGGTGCATCCCACGTTGCTGCCTTCCGTTATGCGTTACAACCTGCCTTCATGCATGGCGAAGATGGGAGAGATAGGGCGACTGGTCACGGGCTTGAATACCGGATCGGACCGGGATGCCGCCATGATGGGGATTGAAAAGCTTGAGCAGTGGTTCGAGAAACTGCAACTCAATACCAAACTGCAAAAGCTGGTGCCGAACAGGGAAGATCTGATGCATGTCTGCAATATGGCGACGCATGATGCGTGTCATCTGACGAATCCGCGGCCCGCTTCGGCCGAGGATCTCATGTCCGTGTGCGAGGAGGCGTGGTGATGACTCCGACGACGACCCTGAGTGACCTGATAGGCATAGAGCACTCGAAACTCGGTTTTTTTCAGGAACTCCAGCAGACAGTCGTGGAGCTTCAGCAGTCCAACAGCGAACTGGAAAGCCAGCGTCGTGAGATTGCGGCCATCATTGACGGCATTACGGACGTGATGATGGTCCTGTCCGAGGATCTGGAGATTATCTCGGTCAACAATGAGTTCCATAACCTGTTCCCAGAAGGCAATCCCATCGGAAAGCACTGCCATGAGCTGTTCCGCGATACCATGGACGCCTGTCCGGAATGCCCGGCCTTTCAGTCCCTTTCGACCAACTCCGTTTGCAAGGAAACGGCAGTCTTCAAGATCGACGGGTGCAACCGGCAGTTCGAGATGATCGCCTCACCCTTGAAGACGCCGGGCGGCGGGGCGAACCGGGTGCTGATCTTCAAGCGGGACGTGACCACGGAAAAAGAGTTTCAGGCCAAGTATTATCAGGCTGAAAAGATGGCGACGGTGGGCACGCTGTCAACGGGCATCGCCCATGAGGTCAACAATCCGCTCATGGCGATTTCCGGTTATGCCGAAGGAATCCAGCGAAGGCTCAGAAAACATGCCGAAGCCATGCCTGAGGAGGTTGCCCGGGAATTCGCCGAGTATACCGAGACCATCCTCAAGGAGTGTGCAAGGTGCCAGAAGATTGTCCGAAGCCTGCTGAATTTCGGGCATCCAGAAACGTCCGTCTTCGGCTTTGTCAATCTGAACAGTGTCATCAAGGAGACACTGACAATTCTGGGCTATCATCTGAAGAAGTCCAGAAAGCTCACCATCGAACTGGAGTTGAGCGAGGACCTGCCTCTCATCTATGCGGATGAACCCCGGCTCAATCAGGTGGTGCTCAATCTCCTGACCAATGCGGCTGACGCCATGGACGGGAAAAAGGGAGCCATCACCATCAGATCATTTATCAAGGAAAATGACTTCATCGTGATAGAGGTGGAGGATCAAGGGATAGGCATCCCGCCGGACATCCGGAACAGGCTTTTCGATCCGTTCTTCACGACCAAATCCGTGGGTAAGGGAATAGGCATCGGCCTGTCCACCTGTTATGGAATAGTCAAGGACCACAACGGGGAGATAAATGTCAGGAGCGCCGAGGGTGAAGGCTCCTGCTTCACGGTGACCCTCCCCATCCAACAGGAAAAATAGAGAACCGAATGCAGGCTCCATATTATGTGCTTGTCGTGGACGATGAGCAAAGCATACGAAAGCTTCTGGAAAACGAACTCGGTACCCCCGAGCGGGTGGTTCATACGGCAGAAGATGCCCGGACCGCCCGGCAGCTTATAAAAAAATAGCAATATGATGTCATCATTCTTGATATCCGACTGCCAGACGCCAACGGACTCGACCTCTTTTCGGAATTCAAGGTAGCCATTCAGGATGTCGAGATCATCCTCATCACCGGGCACGGCGATATTGATAACGCGGTCGAAGCCATGCGGATGGGGGTTGGCGATTACATCACCAAACCCTTCAAGCTGGACCGGCTGGAGGTCGTCATCGAGCGCGCTTACCAGCGTGTGTGTCTGCAACGCGAAAACAGGGGCCTTCGGCATACGCAGGATGCGAAGGTGGGCTGGTACAACCTCATCGGCCGCTCGGCGCCTATTCAGGAAATCAAGTTCCTTATAGACAAACTCACCAACTCCGAGGTTCCGGTCCTCATCACCGGGGAAAGCGGGGCAGGAAAGGACGTGGTCGCGCGGGCGATTCACAGTCGGTGTCGCCGCTCGGCGCAGCCGCTCATCGTGAAGAACTGCGCCATGCTTCATCGGGAAATGGTCCGCTCCGAGTTGTTCGGGCACAAGAAGGGGGCTTTTACCGGAGCGTCCGAAGGCCATGAGGGTTTGATCTCCGTCGCTCACAAAGGAACCCTGTTTCTTGATGAAATAGGCGACCTGCCTGAGGACGTTCAGGCTTCCCTGCTGCGTCTGCTGGAGACGAAGACCTATCGCCGCATGGGGGAGAACAAAGAACGCAGGGCCGACGTCAGGTTCCTGTTCGCCACCAACCGCGACCTTGCCAAGGCCGTCGAAGACGGCTCGTTCAACGAGGCACTGTTCCATCGCATCAATGTATTCAAGATCCACATCCCGGAACTCAAGGAGCGAAAGGAGGACCTGCCACTGCTCGTCGAGCACTTCCTGTCGCTGCTGACCAAGGGCCAGACGCCCGCGTCCTTGCCGGAAAAGACCTTGCAACGCCTGCTGAGCTACGACTGGCCGGGAAACGTGCGCGAGCTGCGAAATGTCCTTGAAAGAGCGCTTATTCTTTCGGATGGCGGGGCCATTACCGAGAACTGTCTCCCCAAGGAGTTACTGACAAACGGTTACAGCTGTAGCGATGCTCGCCCGATGTCACTGGAGGCCGTGGAATTGGAGCATATAGCTCGTGTGCTTTCCATCTATGAAGGTAATAAGCAGAAAGCCGCCGAGGTCCTCGGCATCGGACGGAAAACGCTTTATCGCAAGATCGAGAAATACGGCCTGGAAGGATGATCTCAATCGTTATTTACTAATCGGATAGATATCGCTTGTATATAATCAGCGTCGCCACTCAAGGCGGCGCTTTTTTTATTTTGGGAAGTACTTCTCCCAAGAACAGGAGAAATGTGTGTGAGCATGCAATTCGCCCTGAGTGAGAGCGGCGAAAGTGACACAGTTCCTTCAATTTGTGGGTCAAAATGATACATAGCTTAACCTGTTGAAATGTATTTAATTGTTGGAAAGAGCGGGGAGGGGCGGAAGCAAAGTGTGTCCCTCGGGCTCACGATGGGGCGTGCTTTTTGTTTAAGAAGTCTCTTGTGTTTTTAGAATGTGTTGAAATAATTGGATTTAATCCATTGGCACGGCGATTGCCTATAGAGAGGGTAGTTACGTCCATTCCAATAGTAAATCTTAACCGAGAAAGCTTAAGGAGTCGTGCAATGGCAGTACGTGAACAGGTGAACGGATTTTTCATTCCCAGTGTGACCCTCATCGGCATCGGCGCTTCCAAAGAGATCCCCGAGAAGATTCAGGCCCTCGGCGGCAAGAAGCCCCTGATCGTTACCGACCCCGGTATTGTCGCCACCGGCATCCTGAAGCAGATCACCGACATTCTTGACGGCGCCAAGGTCAAGTACGAAGTCTACGACAAGACCATTCCCAACCCGACTGACGCAAACGTGGCCGAAGGCGTGGAAGTCTACAAGAAGGGCAAGTGCGACAGTCTGATCACTCTGGGTGGCGGTTCCTCTCACGACTGCGGCAAGGGCATCGGCCTCGTCGTTTCCAACGGCGGCACCATTCACGACTACGAAGGCGTGGACAAGTCCTCGAACCCCATGCCGCCTTACGTTGCAGTGAACACCACTGCCGGTACCGCTTCCGAAATGACCCGTTTCTGCATCATCACCGATCTTTCCCGCAAGGTTAAGATGGCCATCGTGGACTGGCGCGTCACCCCCGGCATCGCACTTGACGACCCGCTGCTGATGGTCGGCATGCCCCCGGCGCTGACCGCCGCCACCGGCATGGACGCCCTGACCCACGCCGTGGAAGCCTACGTTTCCACCATTGCCACCCCCATGACCGACGCCTGTGCCGAAAAGGCCATCGAGCTTATCTTCAAGCACCTGCGCGCCGCTGTCGCGAACGGTCAGGACATCGAAGCCCGTGAAGGCATGTGCTTCGCCCAGTATCTCGCAGGCATGGCATTCAACAACGCCTCCCTGGGGCATGTCCACGCCATGGCTCACCAGCTGGGTGGCTTCTACGACCTCCCGCACGGCGAATGCAACGCCATTCTCCTGCCCCACGTCGAGAAGTTCAACCTCATCGCCAAGGTGGACCGCTTCGTCAAGATGGCCGAGATCATGGGCGAAAACGTCGAAGGTCTCTCCCCGCGTGCCGGTGCCGAACTGGCTCTTGATGCCATCAAGCAACTGTCCTGCGACGTGGGCATCCCCTCCGGCCTGATCGAACTCGGCAAGCGTTACGGCAAGGACGTCAAGGCCGAAGACATCGCTATCATGACTGCCAACGCCCAGAAGGACGCGTGTGGCTTCACCAACCCGCGTTGTCCCACCGACGAAGACGTGACCGCCATCTACACCGCAGCTCTGTAAGTCTGAAAACAAGCCCGGGGAAGCCTCACCCTTCCCCGGGCTCTGTCAACCGGCCCGGCAGGAGGGCGCAGGTCCCCTGTGTGCTCCATGACAGGGATGTTCACTCCAAACGATGCGGAAGTTCTATGAACACAGTATCTCTCAAAGACTCCTGCGACGATGCCTTCATCGCCGAAGTGGAGCAGGAAAGCGAGCAGAAGGTAAACACCTGTTATCAATGCGGGAACTGTACGGCAGGCTGCCCGTATTCTTCCTTTTATGACTATCCCGTCAGCCAGATCATGCGCCTCCTGCAGGCCGGACAGAAGGAAACCATACTCTCCAGCCACTCGCTGTGGCTGTGCGCCACCTGCGAATCCTGCACCACCCGTTGCCCCAACGAAATCGATGTGGCTCGCATCATGGATGTGCTGCGCCACATGGCCCGCAGGGCCGGGTATGCCCCCGAGCGTGCAGTCAAGACGTTCTGGGACAGTTTTCTCGATTCCGTCGAAAAGCATGGCCGCGTCTTCGAAATGGGACTGGTTGCGAGGTATATCGCCAAGACGGGCCGAGTCCTTACCGATGCGGATCTGGGGGTGGACATGCTTCCCAAGGGAAAGCTGAGCTTCAAGCCGCATCCCATCGTCGGCAAGGAGAGCGTCGCGAAGATTTTCAAACGCTACAATGAGGAGCGTGAGTCGTGAGTGGCACCTACGCATATTACCCCGGCTGCTCCGGGCTGGGCACCTCTGTGGAGTACGATCTCTCCACGCGCGCCATCTGCAGGGAGCTGGGCATTGAGCTCGTGGATATCCCGGACTGGAGCTGCTGCGGATCCACTCCGGCCCATACCGTGGACCACACGCTGTCCTGCGCCTTATCCGCGCGAAACATCTTTCAGGCCGAAAGTCTGGACGTGGACGGCATCATCACGCCGTGCCCCAGTTGTCTGACCAATCTCAAGACGGCCAGTCACCGCATGCAGAACGATGCGTTCAAGGCCAGAGTCGAGAGGCTGCTGGACGGCCCCGTTGAGAACCGACTTCCAATCATGTCGGTCCTTCAGGTCCTTTTCGAAACAATCGGTCCGGCCGCCATTGCGGAGAAAGTGACCGAGCCTCTCACCGGACTGCGCCTTGCACCGTACTACGGTTGCATCATGAATCGTCCGCCCGAAATCATGGACTTCGACGACTGTGAAAACCCGGTCGCCATGGACGAGCTGATGACGGCGCTTGGGGCCGACGTCGCGCCCTTTCCCCTCAAGGTCGAGTGCTGCGGAGCCTCATTCGGTGTGGCCCGCAAGGACATGGTCATGAAGCTTTCAGGGAGACTCCTTGATCTCGCCGAGGATGTCAGTGCCCACGCGATGGTCACTGCCTGCCCCCTGTGCCAGATGAACCTTGATCTCAGGCAGAAGCAGATCAACTCGGCCCACAAAGCCAAGCATCGGATGCCGGTGTTCTACTACACCCAGCTCATCGGCAAGGCTCTGGGAATGGGAGAGGAGAGCCTGATGTTGGACAAGCTGATCGTTCCCCCGTCCGTGGCATTTCGGAAAATGGATGAAGTGCGCCGGTCGGCATCCTGACGGGCCGAACCTCAAGGAGCAGCAGTAGCATGAAAATAGGTGTTTTCGTCTGCCATTGCGGCAGCAATATCGCCGGTACCGTGGATGTCGCGACAGTGGCCGCCGAAGCGCAGAAGATGCCCGACGTGGCCTTTGCCAGTGACACCATGTACGCCTGTTCCGAGCCGGGACAGGAGGGCATCATTGAAGCCATCAAGGAGCACGGGCTGGATGGCGTGGTCGTGGCCTCATGCACGCCCAGAATGCATGAACCCACCTTCCGCAAGGCTGTGGAGCGGGCCGGTCTCAATCGGTACATGTTCGAGATGGCAAATATCCGGGAGCACGTTTCCTGGATCGGTAAGGATACGGAAGCCAACACCCGCAAAGCCATTGATCTTGTTTCCATGGCCGCAGCCAAGCTGAGCCGCAACAAGAGCCTCACCCCCAAGAAGTTCGACATCAACAAGCGGGTCATGATCATTGGTGGCGGCGTCGCCGGAATACAGGCGGCCCTCGACTGTGCCGATGGCGGGCTGGAAGTGGTTCTCGTGGAAAAGACGTCGTCCATCGGCGGCAAGATGTCCAAGCTGGACAAAACATTCCCCACCATCGACTGTTCCAGTTGCATTCTGGGCCCCAAGATGGTCGATATCTCCCAGCATCCGAACATCACCTTGTACGCCAGTACGGAAGTGATCGGCGTCACCGGGTATGTGGGCAACTTCACCGTGGATTTGAACAGGAAGACTTCCTACGTGGACTGGGAGGCCTGCACCGGTTGCGGCCTGTGCATGGAGAAATGCCCCAGCAAGAAGACGCACGACACCTTCAACGAAGGCGTTGGAACCACCACGGCGATCAACATCCCGTTTCCGCAGGCGATCCCGAAAAAGGCGTCGATCAATGCGGACTCCTGCATCAAACTCACCAAGGGCAAGTGCGGCGTCTGCGAAAAAATTTGTCCCACTCAGGCCATTCGGTTTGAGCAAACGGATGAGACGGTAGTCGAATCCGTGGGCGCAGTTGTTGTGGCCACCGGTTACGATCTGTTCGATTATACTCGCTACGGGGAGTACGGGGGCGGCCGATATACCGACGTAATTACCTCACTTCAATACGAACGGTTGCTCTCGGCGTCAGGTCCCACCGGTGGCCACATCAAACGTCCTTCTGACGGCAAGGAACCTCAAAACATCGTCTTTATCCAGTGTGTAGGCTCCAGAGACAAGAGCGTCGGACGTCCGTACTGCTCGGGGTTCTGCTGCATGTACACGGCAAAACAGGCGATCCTTACCAAGGACCACCTCCCGGAATCGCAATCCTACGTCTTCTACATGGATATCCGGGCTCCGGGTAAGCAGTACGACGAGTTCACCCGTCGCGCCATGGAGGAATACGAGACCAAGTACGTCCGCGGTCGCGTCTCCATGATCTACCCCAAGGGCGACCGCTATGTGGTCCGCGGCGCGGACACCCTCATGGGCAGCGCCGTCGAGATCGAAGCGGACCTTGTGGTCCTTGCCGTGGGTGCGGAAGCAGCCCAGGGGGCTCCCCAGCTGGCCGAGAAGCTCCGCATCTCCTACGACTCCTTCGGCTTCTACATGGAAAGCCATCCCAAGCTTCGTCCCGTGGAAACCAACACTGCCGGCGTCTATCTGGCCGGAGCGTGTCAGGGACCCAAGGACATTCCGTCCTCGGTGGGGCAGGGCAGTGCCGCGGCGGCCAAGGTGCTGTCGCTCTTCTCCAAGGATCAGCTGGAAAGCGACCCCCAGATATCGGAAGTGGACATCAAGCGGTGCATCGGATGCGGCAAGTGCATCGAGACCTGCCCCTTCGGCGCCATCGAGGAAATCGATTTCCGCGGGCAGCCCAAGGCGAATGTCATCGAAACCATTTGCCAGGGGTGCGGCATCTGCACCTCCACCTGCCCGCAGGGCGCCATCCAGTTGCAGCATTTCACCGACAATCAGATCCTCGCGGAGGTCAACGCCTTATGTCAGCAGTCGATGCAGCAGAATTACGAATAGTCGGCTTTCTCTGTAACTGGTGCTCCTACGGGGGCGCGGACACGGCCGGTGTCGGACGTTTCCAGCAGCCCACGGACCTGCGCATCATCAGGGTTCCCTGTTCCGGGCGCATTGATCCGCTTTTCGTGGTCAAGAGTCTGATCAACGGCGCCGACGGCGTGCTGGTCTCCGGTTGCCATCCGCGTGACTGTCACTACAGCGAAGGCAACTTCTACGCCCGCCGGCGGTTGGAGGTTCTGAAACGATTCCTGCCCATCCTCGGCATCGACGAACGTCGTTTCGAATACACCTGGGTCTCGGCCTCGGAAGGGCAGAAATGGAAGACCGTGGTGTCAAAATTCACGGAACGCATCCACGAGCTCGGCCCAGCCCCCAAGATCAACGAAAGCATGGTGGCTCAGGCCAAGGCTCTGGCCGCAAGGGCCGTGTAACCGGTTCGTTACGGAGTGAATCAATGCAGCATTTGGAAGAATTGAAACAGCAGATCAAGGACAAGCTGCCGGAGCTGGATGTGGTTGTCGGCTGGGAGCAGGGCTTTGACCCACTGCGGGCCACGCCGCTGTTCATGCGCAAGCCGGAAGATGTGGACCGGCTGATCTGGAACCCGTTGTGTGTGCACAACCTCGCGACCTATCTGACCGGCCTCAAAGGCAAAAAGGTCGGTGTGGTGGTCAAGGGATGTGACAGCCGTTCCGTTATCCAGTTGCTTCAGGAGAAACTCATCAGCCGCGATGACGTCACCGTGTTCGGCCTGCCGTGCACCGGCGTGGTTTCCATCAGGAAGATAAATCGGCAGCTCGGTTCTCTCGACTACGTGGAAGATGTCGAACTGTCCGAAGATTCCATCACCGTGACCAGCAACGGGCAGAAACACGCCTTCGGACTGGCGGACGTGGCGGCCGACAAGTGCGGGCGCTGCCAGTATCACAGCGCGCTGCTTTCGGATGCTTTCGTCGGTGAGCCGCTGACCGATCAGGCCGAAGATGATTACGCCGATGTGAAGGCGTTCGAGGAGCAGTCCGAAGAGGACAAGATGAACCACTGGCTTGATGTCATGGACCGCTGTGTGCGTTGTTACGCCTGTCGCAACGCCTGCCCCATGTGCGTCTGTCGGGATCACTGTGTGGCTCAGAGTCGCGACCCCCACTGGATGACGCAGGAAGATTCCGTGCAGAACAAGTGGCTGTTCCAGATGATCCACACCATGCACCTCGCCGGACGCTGTACGGAGTGCGGCGAATGCGAGCGCTCCTGCCCTGTTTCCATCCCGCTGCTGCTTCTGCGTCGCAAGATGAACAAGGAAATCAACGAACTCTTCGACTACAAGGCCGGAACCCTCATCGACGGAAAGCCGCCGCTGATGTCCTTCAAGGTTGAAGAAGAGAATATCAATGAGAGAGGCTGGTAATGGCAGACAAATTCGTCGCTACAAACGAACTCGGTTCCTGGCTGGCAGCGTTGTCGGATCAGTACCGCACCCTCGTGCCGAGGCGCGAAGGCGATGCCGTCGTCTTCCAGCCCTTCGAAGAGTCCCGGCCCGTGGAGCTTGATGCCCGTCCGACCAAATCTCCCAAGGAAGCCGTCTTTCCTCAGTGTGAGGCGCTGCTCACCTTTGCTTACAACAAAAATCCCGAAACCCCAGGCCGCGTGGAAGTCGCTGTGACCGAGAAGATGGGGGGCGCACCCACGGTCGTGGTTGGCGGACGTCCCTGCGACGCCTCCGGCTTTTTCACCTTTGACCGGGTGTACGACTCCGAACGGGTCAAGGATCTCAACTACCTTCATCGCCGCGAACAGACGCTGTTTGTGAGTCTGGTCTGCGAAAAGCCCGCAACAACGTGCTTTTGCAACTGGGTCGGCGGCGGGCCTGCATCCGCCAACGGTTCGGATGCCCTTATGATCCCTGTTGACGGCGGCTACGTGCTTGAATCCCTGACCGACAGTGGCGGCAAGCTGCTGGAAGGGCTCTCCGATGCTTCCGATGTCCAGACGAAGCAAGCGCAATCGGTCAAGAGTGCCGCGGAGGAAGCCATGGACAAGGCTCCCGATCTGTCCGCCGCACAGGAGCAACTGCTTGCGCATTTCGACGATGCCGAGTTCTGGGAAGAGCAGTCCGGTAAATGCATCAGCTGCGGCACCTGCACGTATCTTTGTCCGACCTGCTACTGCTTCAACATTACCGATGAACAGTTCGGGCATGAGGGCGTGAGGCTGCGGACGTGGGACAACTGCATGTCCAGCCTGTTCACGATGGAGGCCAGCGGGCACAACCCCCGGCCGACTAAGGCGCATCGCCTCAAGAACAGAGTCGGGCACAAGTTCAGTTATTACCCGTCACTGCATGGCGGCAACATCGCCTGCTGCGGCTGCGGTCGCTGCATCAAGAGCTGTCCCGCTTCAGTGGATATCAGGGCAATCGTGCTGAACGCCATCGCCACCCCGGTTTCGCAACCGGAGGGCTAACATTCACAGGGAATGACAATGACACAAGCGCCGAATCCATATCTCCCCGCTGTAGGCACCATCACCGAGACCATTCAGGAGACGCCCACCATCAAGACGTTCCGCGTGGTCCTCAACAGTGAAGAGGCGATGAAGAATTTCACCTTCCATCCCGGACAGGTGGGACAGCTTTCCGTTTTCGGAACGGGCGAGTCCACATTCGTCATCAATTCGCCGCCGACCCGTATGGACTACCTTCAGTTCAGCGTTATGCGGGCAGGTGAAGTTACGGCCAAACTGCATTCCCTGTCGGCTGGCGATCAAGTGGGTGTTCGGGCTCCGTTGGGCAACTGGTTCCCGTACGAGGAGCTCAAGGGCAAGGACATCGTTTTCGTTGGGGGCGGCATCGGCATGGCTCCTCTGAGAACCCTGTTGCTCTACATGCTCGATAACCGCAGTGATTACGGTGAGATCTCAGTCCTCTACGGTGCCAGATCCCCGCAGGACATGGCGTTTCAGTACGAGCTGCCCGAGTGGCTGGAGAGAAGCGACATGAACACCGTGCTGACCATCGACGCTGCGGCGGAAGGGTGGGAGCACTCGGTGGGGCTCATCCCCAACGTGCTTTTGGAGATGGAGCCTTCTCCCAAGAATACGGTCGCCATCACCTGCGGTCCTCCCATCATGATCAAGTTCACTCTTCAGGCGTTGCAGAAGCTCGGCTTCAAGGACGATCAGATCATCACCACTCTGGAAAAAAGGATGAAGTGCGGCGTTGGCATCTGTGGTCGCTGCAACATCGGCGGCAGTTACGTCTGCGTGGACGGTCCGGTCTACACCTACGAGCAGCTGAAGGCGCTGCCCAACGAACTGTAGGAACAGGCGAAGTGCGAAGCGGTCCGACTTGAAGGCTGCTCCCGCTGACCCGGCAACAGTTTAGCTCATCATAACGGAGTATGAAATGGCTCATTTTTTCAGGGCGAATGAAATAGCTAACGTCGCCATAGAGATCGAGAAGAAAGGTCGCGAATTCTACCTGCTGGCCGCACAGAAGGCCAAGAGCAGCGAGATCAAGGACATATTCACCTACCTTGCCGACGAGGAAACCAAACACGAGCAGGTTTTTCGCAGCATGTTGGATCGCCTCGGCGACGTCGAAATGCCCGCCTGGGCCTCCCATGAAGAATATATGCAGTATCTTGAGGCGCTCATTGAATCGCACATGCTGTTTGGTGAGCTTGGCCGGAAGTTCATGGAGCGGGCCGACAGCGAAATGGATGTCCTGAAGATGGCCATGAGTTTCGAAAAGGACACCATGCTTTTCTTCATGGAAATGATGGAGCTGGTGCCTGCTTCGGAGAAGTACGTCGTTCAGCAGTGTTACGAGGAAGAACGCAAACATCTCCGGGACCTCAGCAAGATGAGCGCGAAAATGAAGACGTAAGTGTCGTAAGGGCGGTTGGCGCGCCCCGTCGTATATCCAGCAAATTTGTACGGCGGAGCATGGTGCGGCAACCGGCACTCGATAACCTATCAGGAGGATCAGATGGACAAAGTGATCAGAATCAATGTGGGGGCTGACGGCGGTCCCACGGTCACGGAGGAGACGCTCGGTAAGTACGCGGGCTTCGGCGGTCGGGCTCTCACCTCGGCAGTTGTCTGCGGCGAAGTGCCGCCGACCTGTCACCCCCTCGGACCGGAGAACAAGCTCGTCATCGCTCCCGGTCTGGTGTCCGGCTCGGCGGCCAGTACGTCCGGACGCCTTTCGGTGGGCTGCAAGAGCCCGCTCACCGGCGGCATCAAGGAGGCCAATGCCGGTGGACAGGCCGCGCAGTACCTCGGTCGTCTTGGCATTGCCGCCATTGTCATCGAAGGAGAGCATTCTGGCTCCGATCTGTACAAAATCACCATCAACATCGATGGCGTGAAGGTGGAGACGGACAACAGCCTCGCCATGCTCCCCAACTACGACCTGTGCGAAAAACTCAAGGATGTTCATGGCGACGGCGTTGCCGTTATCTCCATCGGTCCGGCGGGTGAGATGAAGATGTCCAACTCCACCATCGCGGTCACTGATCCCGAATTTCGCCCCACCCGTCACGCGGGTCGCGGCGGCGTCGGCGCGGTCATGGGCTCCAAGGGCGTCAAGGCCATCATCGTTGATCCGGGTGGAACCAAGATTCGCAAGCCCGTCAATCCGGAAAAGTTCAAGGCCGCCAACCGCACTTTCGTCGAAGGGCTCAAGCAGCACGGCGTTACCGGGCAGGGCCTGCCGACTTACGGCACCAACGTTTTGACCAACGTGCTCAATGAAGCGGGCGGGTATCCTACCTACAACTTCAAAGAGGGCCGCTACGAAGGCGCTGCGGACCTCAGCGGCGAAACGCAGGCCACACTTGAGGACGAGCGCGGCGGCGCTGGTTCTTCCACGCACGGGTGCCATCGCGGCTGTGGCATTCAGTGTTCCGGCACGTTCTACGACAAGGACGGCAACTTCGTGACCAAGCAGCCCGAATACGAAACCGTCTGGGCGCATGGTGGAAACTGCGGAATCCGGGACCTCGATGTGGTCGCCAAGCTTGATTTCATGGATGACAACTACGGGTTCGACACCATCGAAATGGGAGTCACAATCGGCGTGGCAATGGATGCCGGGGTCATCGAATTCGGCGATGCCGAGGCCGCCGTCCGGCTGGTCGAAGAGGCTGGGAAAGGTACGCCTCTGGGTCGGATCATCGGCGCCGGTGCCGCCACTGCGGCCCGCTGTTTCGGCATTGAACGTGCGCCTGTCGTCAAGGGACAGGCCATGCCCGCGTACGACCCCCGTGCGGTCAAGGGCATCGGCGTCACGTATGCCACCTCCACGCAGGGTGCCGACCATACCGCCGGTTATGCCGTAGCTCCCAATATTCTGAAGGTCGGCGGTGACATTGATCCGCTTTCCCACGAGGGACAGGCCGACATCTCGCGCAACCTGCAAATCGCAACGGCCGCACTGGATTCCACGGGCTTCTGCCTCTTTGTGGCCTTTGCGATTCTGGATCAGCAGGAGACCTTCGATGCCATGGTGGAGACCATCAACGGCATGCTCGGAACCGAGCTCACCGGCGAAAGCGTCGTCGAGCTGGGCAAGGCAGTGCTTACCATGGAGCGCGAATTCAATGCAGCCGCCGGTTTCACCAAGGAGCATGACAGATTGCCTTCTTACTTCTCGCGGGAACCCCTGAAGCCCCACGGTGTGGTTTTCGACGTTCCTGCCGAGGAGCTGGATAGTGTTTACGCCTTCTGACAACCTCTGACCCTCCCTGTCCCGGATGCTTGCCATCCGGGACAGGGAACGCTCCCGGAATGAAACAATGAAGAAGGCGGCTGAGATGCAGGAACAACGGCAGGGAGCCAATGAAGAAGTGACAACAGTGGAGTTCAGGACCGAAACGCCAGAAATGTTCGAGTTTGTTTTGCAGGAGGGCTTTCAGGTCTCCTGTGTGGACAACTGTAGCATTAGGGAGTTTCTGTGCCTCCAGTTGGAACTGTGCGGCGATTACACGGAAAAGAATATTCAAACCATTTTTCTCAACGGCAAGTCGGTGGACGGTGTTGATACGGCGACACTGCGGGAGAACGACATCCTGGCACTGTCGGCGGCCATGCCGGGCCTGGTCGGGGCCGCCATGCGCAAGCAGGGATTTTTCGCCAAGATGAGACATTCGATCAGCCATGAGGGCGAAGCGGATAACGATATCGAGGAAGAAGGGAAGCCCTGCCTGGTGACGGTCAAGCTGTTCAACCTTTTGTCCAGAGATCTGGCGCGGGATTTCCTTCGGCATGGACTTCGGTTCCCCATGGAACGGTTCAGGACATTGATAGAGCGCAGGCCGAAGTCATTTTTTTCGCGGCTTAATGAGGTGATAGTCAACAATGAGAGGCTGAGGGCCCCGATGGATCTGGCTGGCTCTCTGCCACCGTCACCGGGCACCGTCCAGCTCAGACTGCTGGAGATGGAAGGCTGCTAAAAGACCCGTAAAGGATCATTCGGAGGATATGATGTTTGACTCGTCGCATACAGGCAATGCCAACGGCGCGAGTGCTCCGCTCAATCCATGTGTTGTCGGCGGGCTCGGCTCCTGTGAAACGCCGAGGTCCCGAACGGAGTCTTGTCGTCAGGAGTTGTCGGTCTATCTGCTGTCGAACCTGTTTGGTGCAGGTTACATGGGCAAGGCTAAATTCGCGCGCGATAGGCGGCTCGTCTGTCTGGCGAAGAACAAGCGCATTTTCTTTACTGGTGAACGGCTGGATCAATGGGATCTGGATGTGCTGCTTCATTGCGCCTTGCGGAGCATTGATCACCCCGGAGGCATCGGTGAAATACAGGTGGATCCCGGCAAGCTGCTTTGCGACCTGCGCCTTCGCAACTATGACCAAAACAGGGAGCGGGTCTATGCAAGCCTTTTCCGGCTCCATACCGGTGCCCTGACCGTGGACGAAAACGATCAACGCCATATGATTCGCCTTGTAGACCGCGTCCTTCTGGACCAGAGCCGTGGGCGTTGTGTGGTCGAGGTGAACAGGGGCTTCGTGAAGTCCCTGCGCTGCGAGCGGCACCGCGGCATGGATATCGAAACTCGTGGTGCTTTCAAACGGTGCGGGCTGGCCAAGTGGCTTCACGGCGCGGTCACCATTTTTAATGACGGCTTCAAGGCCGATATAACCGAGTTGCATCAGTTGTGCGGAGCGAGCAATCGATCCCGCTACATTTTTGCAAGACTGCTGGACAAGGCTCTTGAACTCATGGCTGAGAGCGGTGTTGTTGATTCATGGAAATTCGATGGCTCGCGACTGACTGTATCAACGGGCGTTCGAAATCGTCCGGACGCGCGCTGTGGCGAGATCGTTCAATCGTCATTCTAGTCGCTGCAAGTGTCCCTTTGGCGATGTGCCATCGCCCCGCCGAGAGCCGGAACAGGTGCCAAAGAAAGGCTTCATGTTTCTGAGTATACTTGAAGAAAAGTGACTGTACGATTTGCCGTAAACATTTTTTAAATATTGCAAGTGAGTAAAGTCTGTTTTTGAAAGTGGTAATTGACTGAGATAAAAGTGTTTTAATATATTTTCTGTATTGGGTGTTTACATTGGTGTGACATTTGCGGCTGGGAGCACTGTTGACAGTAAAGGTGCGACAGACGTAAGCATTGTGTCCAATTAGACATAGTTTTAAAGGTGAGGATCGTTTATCCCTCGCGCTGCTTGTTATGAGCATTTGCGTCGAGAATTATGTCCATAAGGACATAATTCTACAAAAGGGCTGAAGCGCGGCTTGTGATGTTGGAAGAGTCGCGTCAGGAATTATGCCCGTAAAGACATAATATCCGCTTTCTCGATAACACATGGAGTTCGAACAGCATGAAAACCGTTTCAGTACATGATGCAGTCGGCATGGTCCTTTGTCATGACATGACGAGAATTGTCCCGGGCGAAAGCAAGGGACCGGCGTTTAAAAAAGGCCATGTGGTTTGTGAAGACGATATTTCGACACTGCTGGAGATTGGCAAGGAGCAGATCTATGTACTGGAACTGGCCAATGGCCGCATCCATGAGAATGAAGCCGCAGCGCGTATAGCCAGAGCCGCCGTCGGCCCCGGAATCACGCTTTCCGATATTTCGGAGGGGCGAATAAACTTTCTGGCGGCGCCGGGACTGCTCGATGTGAACGTCGAGGCGCTGAATCGGATCAACTCCATTGAAGAGGTTGTGCTGGCCACCATGCACAGCGGCCAGCAGATAACCGAGCCCAAGGCCGTAGCCGGTACACGGGTCGTGCCCCTTGTCATTGACGAAAAGAAGATCGAGCTCGTCGAGGCCATCTGTGCCGAATACCCCTATGTGGTGGGGGTGCGTCAGTTCAGGCATCACGATGTCGGCATCGTGACGACCGGCAGCGAAGTCTATCACGGCCGGATCACGGACAAGTTCGGTCCGGTTATCCGCCGGAAATTTCAAAATCTCGGCTCAACTGTCATTGATCAGAAATATGCTTCGGATGATCCATCCATGATCCGTGACGCCATCCTGGCCTCCATTGCTGGGGGGGCCGGGATGGTCGTCGTCACGGGGGGAATGTCCGTGGATCCCGATGACCAGACGCCGACGGCCATTCGGGCCACGGGCGCCGAAGTCGTCACCTACGGTTCTCCAACTTTTCCCGGCGTCATGTTCATGATCGCCGAACTTGATGGCGTGCCCATTCTCGGGCTTCCCGGTTGCGTCATGTACTACCGGGCTTCCATCTTCGATCTCGTGGTGCCCCGCCTGCTGGCCGGGGAAACAGTCACCCGTGAAGACATTGTGGCAATGGGACATGGCGGTTTTTGCGCGACATGCGAAGTGTGTCGTTATCCGGTTTGTCCTTTCGGAAAATAAACAACGGTACCTGAAAATCAGGTGCGGACGTTCGACAGTTACATTCAGTAAGGAGGAATACTGTCATGATCAAACTGAATCTTCAGGTGAACGGCGCCCCCAAGCAGGTTGTCTGCGAAAAGGACGAATCGCTCGCCAATGTCCTGCGTGAGAATCTCGGGATCACCAGTGTGAAGGTCGGCTGCGGAACCGGGCAATGCGGCAGCTGCTCCATCATCGTCGATGACAAGCTGGTGCGCTCCTGCTCCATGAAGATGAGCCGGGTCAGCAACGGGGCGAACATCATCACCACCGAGGGCATCGGCAATCCCGGAAACCTGCATCCCATCCAGATGGCATGGATCGCCCACGGCGGCGCGCAGTGCGGCTTCTGCACTCCCGGTTTCATTGTCTCCACCTACGCGCTTTTGAAGGCCAATCCTTCTCCGACCCGCGAAGACGTCCGCGATTGGTTCCAGAAGTACCGCAACGCCTGCCGCTGCACCGGGTACAAGCCGCTGGTGGACGCCGTCATGGATGCCGCAGCCGTCATGCGTGGTGAAAAGACCATGGATGATCTCGCCTTCAAGATCCCCGACGACGGTCGCATCTGGGGAACGAAGTATCCCCGTCCGACCTCGGTGGCAAAGGTTACCGGAACGTTGGACTACGGCGCGGACCTCGGCATCAAGATGCCGCAGGGCACCCTGAAGCTGGCTCTGGTTCAGGCCGAAGTGTCCCACGCGAAAATCCTGTCCATCGACACTTCCGAAGCCGAGGCCATGCCGGGCGTGGAAAAGGTCGTCACCCACAAGGACATCAAGGGCAAGAACCGCATCACCGGCCTGATCACCTTCCCCTCCAACAAGGGTGACGGCTGGGACCGTCCCATCCTGTGCGACGAGAAGGTCTTCCAGTACGGCGACGCCATCGCCATCGTCTGCGCCGACACCGACAAGAACGCCAAGGCCGCCGCTGCCAAGGTGAAGGTCGAACTGGAACGCCTGCCCGAATACATGAGCGCTCAGGCCGCCATGGCCGATGACGCCATCGAGATTCATCCCGGCACGCCCAACGTCTACTATGAACAGAAAATTGCCAAAGGAGCCGAGACCGCTCCCATCTTCGATTCCGCCGACGTGGTCGTGGAAGGCGATTACTTCACCACCCGTCAGCCGCACATGCCCATCGAGCCGGATGTGGGCTTTGCCTATCTCGATGACGACGGCAAGTTGTGCATCCATTCCAAGTCCATCGGCCTTCACCTGCACCTGTTCATGATCGCTCCGGGCCTTGGCGTGGATCCCGAAAACGTGGTCATGGTTCAGAACCCGGCCGGCGGTACCTTCGGCTACAAGTTCTCCCCGACCATGGAAGCCCTCATAGGCGCTGCCTGTCTGGCTACCGGAAAGCCTGTCTTCCTGCTGTATGACTATTATCAGCAGCAGACCTACACCGGTAAACGGTCCCCGCAGAACACCAGCGTGCGCTTGGCCGCAAGCAAAGACGGCAAGCTGCTTGCCATGGAAACCGACTGGACCGTGGACCACGGCCCTTACTCCGAGTTCGGTGACCTGCTGACCCTTCGCGGCGCGCAGTTCATCGGTGCCGGTTACAACATCGACAACATCCGGGGCAACGGGCGCACCGTCTGTACCAACCACGCATGGGGCGCGGCATTCCGCGGCTACGGCGGTCCCGAGGCCGAATTCCCGTCCGAAGTCCTGATGGACGAGCTGGCGGAAAAGCTCGGCATGGACCCGCTGGAACTGCGCTACAAGAACCTCTATCGCGAAGGCTCTACCACGCCCACCGGTCAGGATCCCGAAGTGTATTCCCTGCCCGAGATGTGCGACATGATTCGTCCCAAGTATGAAGAAGCCAAGAAGAATGCCGCCGCAAACTCGACCGATGCGGTCAAGCGCGGAGTAGGCGTCGCCGTCGGCGTCTACGGTGCCGGTCTGGACGGACCGGACACCGCAGAAGTGGACTTCGTCCTGAACGCGGACGGCACGGTCACCGTCCTGACCTGCTGGCACGACCACGGACAGGGCGCCGACATGGGCGTGCTGGGCACGGCGCATGAGGCGTTGCTGCCCCTCGGTCTGTCTCCGGATCAGATCAAGCTGGTGCTCAACGACACCCGCGTCTGCCCCAACGGCGGTCCTGCAGGCGGTTCTCGCTCTCAGGTCGTCATCGGCAACGCCATCATCAACGGCGCCGAGCAGTTGATGAACGCCATGCGTAAGGATGACGGTTCGTTCCGCACCTATCAGGAAATGGTCGATGAGAACCTTGAGCTTACCTACCACGGCAAGTGGAGCGCTCCTGCCAACGACTGCGACGAAAACGGTCAGGGCAGCCCGTTCTCCAACTACATGTACGGCGTGTGCATGGCCGAGGTGGCCGTTGATATCGCCACCGGCGCAACCACCGTGGAAAAGGTGACCTTTGTGGCCGACGTCGGCAAGGTCAACAACTTCCTCGTGGTGGACGGACAGCTCTACGGCGGCATCGCCCAGTCCATCGGGCTGGCGCTCTCCGAGAACTTCGAGGACATCAAGAAGCACTCCACCCTGAAGGGAGCAGGCTTCCCGTACATCAAGCAGATCCCGGACGACATCGAGCTCATGTATGTCGAGTCCCCGCGTCCCGATGGTTCCCACGGCGCATCCGGCACCGGCGAAATTCCGGTGTGCGTGCCGCATCCGGCCATCATCAATGCCATCTACAATGCCTGCGGCGTTCGCATCCGTGAACTGCCCGCCCTGCCCGAAAAGGTCCTCGCCGGACTGAAGGGCTGATAACAGCACATCCAACACAGCGGGCCGCATTAAATGCGGTCCGCTGTTTACCAGTTTTGCGGAGTACCATGGAACAGGCAGATTTGAGACAATGGGAACGGCAATGCATTCAGGAGGAGACGCCCCGGTGCGTCGCCGCCTGTCCCATCCATGTTGATGCCAAACTCTTCTGCTCGCTGATGGGGCAGCGGCGTTGGGACAAGGCGTGGCAGGTGCTGGCCAAAACCATGCCGCTCCCCGGCGTGCTGGCCCGGCTTTGCGATGCCCCTTGCGAATCGGCCTGCGTCAGAAAGGACGCCGGGGGAGCTGTCGAGCTCGGTGAGTTGGAGCGGTATTGCGCGGAAAACGCCAAACCCGTGCCGCCGCCGAAGCCGCTCCCGTCCAGAGGGAAGCGCGTTGCCGTGGTCGGTGACGGCATGAGCGGCCTGAGCGGAGCGTGGGAAATGGCCCGCCGCGGCTTTGATGTGACGCTGTATAGCTCCGAGCCGGGCCGCCACTTGCGTGAGGCTCTGGGCGAAAGGTTGCCGGATGGGGTGCTTGAGCGTGAGCTTGCCAGCCTCGTGACGCTGGGAGTGCGTTTCGACAAGGAGATGAAGGTGTCGCCGTCGGTACTCGATTCGCTACTTGAGGAGGCCGATGCGGTGTTCCTCGACAGCGATGCGATTTCTTCAGATCTGCTTCCTGCCGAGGTCCCGGACGAAATAACGCTGGGCGTTCCCCGTCTGGGGCTGTTCGTCGCACCAAAGGGAGAAGCTTCTCCTGTGCTTCAGGCTGCCGCGGGGAGGCGGGCGGCCAATTCCATTGAACGATTCACGCAGGGCGTCTCCATGGTCTCCGGCCGTGAGCGGGAGGGCGCATATGCCACCCGGCTGTTCACGAGTCTGGAAAAAGTCGAGTCGGTCGCCCCGGTTGCCGTTGAGAGCGATTCCGAGCTGACTGCGCGCGACGAGGCTCGGCGGTGTCTTCAGTGCGAGTGTCTGGAGTGCGTCAAGGTTTGCGAGTACCTGCGTCATTACAAGTCCTACCCGAAGGTTTACGTCAGGCAGATTTACAACAACGAGTCCATCGTGATGGGAACGCGGCAGGCCAACACGATGATCAATTCCTGCATGCTGTGCGGTCTTTGTGAAACGGTATGTCCCGAGGACTTCGACATGGCCGAAGTCTGTCTTCAGGCACGGCGCACCATGGTCGAAAAAGGGAAAATGCCGCCGTCGGCCCATGAGTTTGCCTTGCGGGACATGGCCTTTGCCAATGGTGAACAGTGTGTTGTCGCCGAGCATGCGCCGGGAGCCGACGCGAGCGAATATGCGTTTTTCCCGGGCTGCCAACTGACGGCCTCGGACCCGGACGGCGTAGAGAAAGCCTATGCTGATCTGCGTGGCCGAATTGGAAATGTTGGACTGCTGCTTCACTGCTGCGGCGCTCCGGCGCATTGGGCGGGCCGTGAAGATCTGGAAGCGGAAACGGCAGCCAGTCTTGTCGACAAGTGGGAAGCGCTGGGCAGGCCCAAGCTGATCGTTTCCTGTCCTTCCTGCGTCAAGACGTTGCGGCATCAGTTGCCGGATGCGGAGATTACTTCGCACTGGTCTTTGTTGCGGGCGATTGGTCTGCCGCAGGGTATCGCCGGAGGCGGCGCCTTTGCCGTCAATGACCCCTGCGCCGCGCGACATGAGCCGTTGATGCGAGAGGACGTGCGCGCGCTGCTGGACCAGATGGAAATTGCGGTGACGGAGCCGGAACTTACCGGCCAGACCACGGAATGCTGCGGCTATGGCGGATTGCTGTCCGAGGCGAATCCGCAGCTTGCCAAGCGTGTTGCTCAGCGAAGGGCTGCGGCGGCCGATGAGGATTTCGTCACTTACTGCGTCATGTGTCGCGATCAGATGGCGCGTGTGGGTAAGCGAGCCGTGCATCTTTATGATTTGCTGTTTCCCGCTCGGAGCCGGTGCGCCTGCCGGCCTTCACCGGGATATTCGGACCGCCGGGAAAACCGTATCCGACTCAGGGAACGTTTGCTCAGGGAACTTTGGCGAAAAGAAATGGACGGTGAAACCGATCCCGCCGATGCCATTGACGTTTCCTTCACCGAGGAAGCGTTGGAGGCCATGGATGAGCGGCGAATCCTCAAGACGGATATACGGAAGGTGCTCCTTCAGGCCCGCAACTCGGGCAAGTGGTTCGTCCACAGGGAAACCGGCCGCTTCCTTGCTTCGTTCCGTCCGTCCATAGTGACGTACTGGGCGGTGTTCGAGAATCATGAAGGCGGGTATCTCGTGCACGACGCATGGAGCCATCGAATGCGCATCAAGGGAGGGCAGCCATGAGCGTGATCAAGGTCCCGGAAATCGATTCCGTTGACTGGAGCTGTGCCGCATGCGGCGAAGAACTGGTTCGCAGGCCCGTGGAGCTGGAATATCTCGACTCACAGTTCACCGTGGAGCTTCCGGTCTGTCCGCAGTGCAACATGGTGCTCATCCCCAAAGCGCTTGCGCTGGGCAAGATGCATCAGGTCGAGCAACTGCTGGAGGACAAGTGACGGTAGGGTCGGTCCCCCTCTGGGAACAGCCGGTGCTTCGGCAGACGGCGGGCGAAACGTTACGGCCCGGCTCGTTCGAACTCACGGACAGGGGGGCGGACTTGCTCGGGTTTGCCCCCGGCTGGAAAATTCTCGACGTGGGCAGCGGGCTGGGAGCGTCGGTGAATCGGTTGCGCTCGCGCTACGGTGTCGAGGCATATGGCGTCGAGCAATCGATTCGTCAGTTGGAGCAGGCTTCGGACACGTCAAATCTGGTGCAAGCAACCGGGGATTCGTTGCCGTTTGCGGGTGGCAGCTTCCACGCGGTGCTGTGCGAATGCGCCCTGTCCCTGTTCCCGAATCCTGGGGCAGGGTTGGCTGAGTTTCAGCGTGTGACAATGCCCGGCGGGTTTCTCATTCTGTCCGATCTTTTCGCGGATCGCGCCGCGCCTGCTGAACCCGGTTCCTGCGCCGGGCGGGCGATGCCGCTTGCCTCAATACGGCAACAGGTGGAGTGCAACGGGTATGAAATCCTGCGCGTCGAAGAGCATACCGTCCTGCTGAAGGACCTTGCCGCCCGTCTGGTGCTTGCCGGTGGCGGGAGTGAAAAGGAGTGCGGCTGTGCAGGTCGCAAGGGGCTTGGATACTATCTCATGATAGCGGTGAAAGGATACTAGGCGATGAACGACAGCGACTTGAGAATGATGGAACTGGCCGGGAAGGGGTACTGTTGCAGTCAGATACTGGTCCTTCTCGCCCTTGAGGAAATGGACCGCGAGAACCCGGATCTCGTTCGTGCGGCCAGCGGACTGTGCAGCGGCCTCGGCGACTGCTCGGGGACCTGCGGCGTCCTGACCGGCGCGACACTTCTGGTGGGCCTGTTCGCAGGCAAGGGGCTGGATATGGAGGAGTCCCACGAGGCTTTTCCGCTCATGCTCGAATCGTTGCAGGACTGGTTTTCCGGCGCGGTTTCCGAATACGGTGGCCCCTCCTGTCGAGAGATCCTCGGCGGCGAGTGTGGTCAGCCTGATCCCGTCAGATGCGGGGGGCTGGTAGCCGAGGCGTATGATCAGGTGCGGACTCTTTTGAGTGAAAACGGGCTTGATCCGTCCGAAGGGCGTGACCTGATATGAGCACGGTCGCAAGAAGCGTATGCCCTGTGTGCCTTCGGCAGATTCCCGCCTCGCACGTGATGGAGGACGATGACGTGCTGCTTCTGAAGGAATGCCCGGAGCACGGCAGTTTTCGGACCGTCATCTGGCGCGGGGCTCCCGGTTTTCACGGCTGGAACCGTCCCAAGATTCCGTCATCCCCGAAGAACCCCCGGGTGCAGCCCGAGCGGGGATGTCCTCTTGATTGCGGTCTGTGCAGCGGACATCGCCAGCATACGTGTACCGCGGTTCTGGAAGTGACCTGGCGGTGCGATCTCGGATGTCCGGTCTGTTTCGCCTCGTCCGGGGCAAGGCCCGCGCCCGATCCCACGGAGCAGGAAATATCACGTCTTTACGATCAGGTGCATGAAGCCTCTGGCTTTTGCAACATTCAGCTTTCCGGCGGCGAACCAACCGTGCGAGACGATTTGGAGGTGCTCATCCGGCTGGGCAAGGACAAGGGCTTTCCCTTCATCCAACTCAATACGAACGGAGTCCGCATAGGCTCGGAAAGCGGGTATGCCGCCAGACTGGCCGAGGCAGGTCTGAACTCGGTCTTCCTGCAATTCGATGGAACCGAGGACGCCGTCTATGAACGGCTCCGGGGCAGACCGCTGTTGGACGTGAAGATGCGGGCGATCCGGGCTCTTTCGGACGCCGGAATAGGCGTTGTACTTGTGCCCACGGTCATGCCGGGGGTCAATGCGCATGAGCTCGGAAATATTTTGCAGGTCGCCGTAGACAATTCACCGGGAGTCCGCGGCGTGCATTTTCAGCCTGTCAGCTATTTCGGGAGATACCCGGAAGCGCCGGCGGATGAGCATCGCATCACGCTGCCCGAGATCATGCGCAAGCTGGAAGTTCAGAGTGGCGGCGCGGTGAGGACCGATGACTTTCTGCCGCCCGGTTGCGAACCGTCCCATTGTTCCTTTCACGCCAACTACCGTGTCGAAGACGGGGGAGCTCTGCACAAGCTTGCTTCCGACGGCGACTGCGGCTGCTCCCCGCGTCCGGCGAGTGAGGGGGCGGACAAGGCCAAGGCGTTTGTCCATCGCCAGTGGTCCGGAGCCGGGAAGACCTTGCCCGTCCTTCAAGAGATCAAGGATGATCTGGATCGATTCATAGAGCGTTCTTCCAGAGTTCTCGCAGTGTCCGCGATGGCCTTTCAGGATTGCTGGACGCTGGATCTCGAACGGCTCAAGGGGTGCTGCATCCATGTGGTCGCCCCGGACGGGCGGATGATTCCCTTTTGCGCATACAACCTCACGTCCATGCACGGTGAAACCCTCTACCGGGGGAAATGCCATGACGGTACCTGTCCTTGACCAATGGCTTGTTCGGCGAATGGGCTGGACCGACTTCGCGACTCCGCCGAAGCCGGATGAACTGCGGCGCTGGCAGCTTGATCAGCTGAACCGGCTGCTCAGACATGCACGGGAGAACAGTTCGTTTTATGAGGCCCACCTGAAAAGCGAAGGAACTCCTTTTGTCCGTTCATTCGAGGAATATGCTCGTCTGCCCATGCTCTCCACGCAAATGCTGAGAGACTGTCCGCAAAAGCTCCTGTGCGTTTCACAGGACGACATCGAACGCATCGTGACGGTCAAGAGCTCCGGCACGACGGGGCTCCCGAAGCGGGTGTTCTGCACCAGCGAGGACCTTGCGGCAACGAAAGATTATTTCGCTTGGGGGATGTCGAATCTCACTGGGCCGGGGGAGAGCGCATTGGTGCTCATGCCCGGCGGTCGCCCCGGTGGGGTCGGGGACCTGCTGAGCGATGCCATCGAATCGCTGGGCGCCCGGTGTGTCCTTCACGGGGAGATGCAGGACTCCGCTGCTGCGGTGGACCATCTGCTGGCCGAAGGGGCGACCTGTCTCATAGGTCAGTCGGCCCACGTGAACATGGTGGCCCGTGAATGGCGGCGGCGCGGATTGCCAAGTGACAGAGTCAGGTCCGTCCTGCTGTGCTGGGACGTGACGCCGCAAGCCGTGGTTGAAAATGTCACGCAAGCCTTGGGCAGCCGGGTGTTCCGACACTGGGGCATGGTTGAAACCGGCCTTGGGGGAGCTGTGGAGTGTGCTCCCGGAAGCGGTCTGCACCTGCGTGAGACCGATGTGCTGGTCGAAATAGTTGATCCGAGTACTGGTTGCCTGCTGCCCGACGGCGAGTTCGGCGAAATTGTCGTGACGACGCTACAGCGCAGAGGGATGCCGCTCATCCGGTATCGTACCGGTGACATGGCAAGGATCATGCCCGGCCGGTGCCGATGCGGGAGTCCCATGCGCAGACTCGACCCGGAGATTCGACGTCTGGGCGACGGGTTGGATTTCGGGACGGGATTTCTCCGGCTCGAAGATCTTAACGAGGCACTCTACGGGCTGCCGGAAGTGGATGATTTCACCGCCGGAATCAAAGAGGGGTTGCTCCATCTGCACGTGTGCGTCGAGCGATTTGGGGTCCGGTGTCGCATCATCGAAGCGTTGAAGGGGATTCCCGTTGTGAACGAAGCCCTGAAAAGAGGGGCAATCGGCTTGGCAATTCACTTGAAAGACGACAGGACACCGGCGGTTCCCGGGCTGGGAAAGCGGTGTTTTCACGAATATCGGAGCAGTTAGATGAAAGAATTTGGGCTATTTGCATTCTAGGGTTGGAATCCAACCGTTCTGACCCTGGATTATTGGTCAGGTCAAATGTAGCCTCTGGTTGGATTTCTCTGTTTTTCGCTGCCTCACCAGAATCTAACATTGGTTG